>RCUH01000058.1_pt1 | contig 201788 bp, 174 predicted proteins | sample 2166191 | NCBI WGS metagenome assembly RCUH01 (sample SAMN09932848, study PRJNA488358) | compost metagenome | feature: garden; material: soil; isolation source: compost soil in an enriched community after 214 h of incubation | place: Germany: Experimental Botanical Garden Goettingen | collected...
TGACTTTCCTCCCGGAAGATTTGATTTTGTTTATATACTGAACAACAGTTCAAATAAAGATACTATTATTGGCGAATTATCAGGACCTTATTTATATTCTTCAAATTATCGATTCATAGTAAGACAGGAATTGTTAACAGATAAATCACTTAAAAGTTTCACCGTAGGAACTTATAAAAGCATAAACAATGGCTATTTTGCAGCCCAGGTAAATATAGATGGCACTATTACTTATGAAGATCACGATTCGGATCATTTGTTGGTTCGCTTTGAAGCCGGGGACACGCTATCCGGAAGTCTTAGTCTAGCACGAAAAGAATATTAGGCGTTTCATAAGGATTTTTTTTATAATAGACTCATTATGAATTAGATGGGGTAAATCCGGTTTGTCTTAACCGCAAAGAGTGAAAGTTCGCAAAGACTATAGGAAAACCTCTGCGTCCTTTTTTTCTTTGCGGTTTAAATTCTTCTACTCTCTATTCCTCTCCAGGTAAAACTCACACCGCGGTGAACTGCTTGTTTCTATCGGAAAACCTTTAACTTTGCACACTTATTCCCGAACATGAAAATACAACTACTCCTGATCTGTCTCTTCTTCGGAGCGATCCGGTTACAGGCACAGGTACAGAATTATTGGCAGCAAAAAGTAGATTACACCATCACCGTCAAACTCGACGATGTAAAGCATACTTTGAGTGGTTTCGAAAGCTTTGTCTATCACAACAACTCTCCGCAGACGCTTGATTTCATTTACATCCATTTGTGGCCGAATGCATATACCAGCGGAAAAACGGCACTTGGAAAACAACTTTATGAAAGCGGTGACCCGGTTTTAACTTTCGGGAAAGACTCCATTCGCGGCGGAATTGATTCGCTGCATTTCCAGGTAAACGGACAGGATGCAGTACTTTCCTTCGACGCTAAAAATCCGGATATCGCTAAATTAACGTTGAATCAGCCACTCAACCCCGGGGAATCGATGACCGTTACAACTCCTTTTCATGTGAAAATTCCTTCCGGTGAAGTTTCCCGACTGGGACATGTAGGTCAGTCTTACCAAATTACTCAGTGGTACCCGAAACCGGCGGTTTATGACAAAAACGGCTGGAACCAGATCCCTTATTTGACACAAGGGGAATTCTATTCGGAATACGGAACTTTCGATGTTTCGATTACGCTTCCGAAAAATTACGTGGTTGGAGCAACCGGTGATTTACAAACCGAATCGGAAATTGCGTTCATGGATTCCATTCAGGGAAAATCATTCTCAGAACGGGGGCTTCCGAAAGATTTCCTGGGTAAAAAATCATTCCCGAAGTCAGACAAGGAATGGAAAACCATTCGTTTTACACAAAAAGACGTGCACGATTTTGCCTGGTTTGCAGACAAACGCTTCCTGGTTTTGAAAGGCGAAGTCACCTTACCGCATTCCAAACGAAAAGTCACCACCTGGTCCTTGTTTACTTCTGCAAATGAAAAAGTGTGGAAACGCGCACCGGAATACATCCGCGATGCAACGTATTATTATTCGCTTTGGAACGGCGATTATCCTTACAACCAGGTAACAGCTGTTGACGGAACTATTTCGGCCGGCGGCGGAATGGAATACCCGAACGTAACGGTAATCGGGAATACGGGTTCGGACATCGAGCTGGAAATCGTGATCGTACATGAAGTGGGGCACAACTGGTTTTACGGGATCCTGGGAACGAACGAGCGCGTTCACGGCTGGATGGACGAAGGAATGAACACCCTGAACGAAATGCGCTACATGGCAACGAAATACCCGGAAAACACTTATTTATCAGATCAAATCCTAAACGGCAGGTTCCACTTTGATCATTTGAGCCATTACGACAGCGGAGACCTAATGTACCGTGTCATTGGCGGTGTGGGAGAAGATCAGCCGATTGAAACACATGCTGCTAAGTTCATCGACATCAATTATGCCGGGATCATGTACCAGAAAACCGGACTCGTCTTTACTTACCTGAAAGAATACCTGGGTGATTCCCTGTTCGATCAGGCCATGAAAACCTATTACAACGAGTGGAGTTTCAAACATCCGCAGCCAGAAGACATGCGTGCAACGCTTGAGCGTGTTACCCAAAGAGATTTGTCCTGGTTATTCGTAGACCTGATCCAAACCACCAATCACATTGATTACAAGATTGCGAAAGTGAGATCCTTCGGTGGAAAAACCGCTGTGACGGTAAAAAATGCCGGGCAGGTAGACGGTCCGATCGAAGTGAGCGGTTTCCGGGATGGTCAGAAGGTACAAACTCTTTGGGCAGAGAACGGTTCGAAAAAATCAGAAGTGATGTTTGACTCCGAAATGGATGCCGTTCAGATCAATGCCAGCGGAAAAGCGCCGGAGATCGTTCAATCCAATAATTACTGGCACCGGGAAGGCTTGTTCGGGAAAATAGAGAAACCACAGCTGCAATTCCTCATTGGGAAAAACGAAGTAACCAGAAGTAATTTGTTCTGGAGTCCGGCTTTGGGTGGAAATGCATACGACCAATTCATGCTGGGGATCGCCCTGCACAATTTCAGCATCCCTTCTTCCCGCTTCCAGTTTCTACTAGCTCCGATGTACTCTTTCGGCGGAAAACGCATTTCCGGAATTGCTGAGATCAGCCGGACATTCCTTCCGAAAAACAGCCTCAAACTTTCCCGCTTCGGGATTTCCCTGCGTTCCTTCAAAAACGATACATTGGGAACAAACGACGGATATTACGTCGCTGTACTTCCCTACTGGGCAGCAAAAATCGGGAACCGTACGGGCGGACCGGTCACTCAGAACATCCGGCTTCAAACCATGTACCGACTGGACGTTTTCAGACCCAAGCAACGCGAACTGCTCGGCGGATACATACAGTACAACTTCCATTTCAAAAAAGAAGACCACCAGGCCGGGCTTGAATTCCGCACAGATTACGCAGCCAACCCGGTAAACAGCGACAACTTTTCGCGTTCGTCCCTGGCTGCTTCCTACAAATACCGCTACCTGAAAAACAAACGTTCGCGTTGGGTAGAACTGCGCTTATTTGCCGGGAATTACTGGAACTTCAACATGTACAACTCCGGGAATACAGCCAATTACGGCTACGCACTGAGTGGTTCGGGCGGAGGTCAGGATGTGTTCGTGGAAGATTATTTCTTCGGGCGTTCGGCGCTATCCGGGATCTGGTCGCAGCAACGCCTGGAAAACATGGGTGGATTCCGTTCAACTGTAGGAAACGGGAATTCGGGGTATTTCGGCACAACAACTTCCTGGATGACCACGGCCAATTTCTACCTGGAAAGTCCAATCGGGCCGAAGATTTTTGGTCTTTATGCCGATTTCGGGTTGTTCGACGAAGCTTTCAAATCCGTTCCAACCCAAGCCTGGGATCTCGGATTAGCGATACGCCTGGGAACTACCTTCGGAATTTATTTCCCGGTTTTCCAGTCGGATAATATCACGAATTCGTATGCAACACAGAACTATGCGGAACGCATCCGTTTTACCCTGAAACTGAATTTGACAAACAAGCCGATAGACTGGTTGAAACTGATGCCTTAACCTGATGTTATCAACTTCAGCACTTGAAATTCCATTATGCCAATTTGCCCGTTTGCCAAATGGCAAACAGTAAAACGGAGGCTACATTTCAAAAAAGGTAGATTGCCTGTTGAGCCGGAATTTAACTCGGTAAAGTTTAAATTTTTAGATAAACCTATTAACTAAGAGGTTAAGAGACTGAAAAGTCACCAGCATTTATTCGAAAGAACTTAAATATCTTTCCTTTGTAGTAAAGGTCATTCCAACCTTTTATTTTCAAATTCATCATCTAGAAAATGAGATCAATCTGTTTGTATATCGCCGCGTTGTTTTTCCTTTACTCGTGCAGAAAGGACGACCATTCCTGCAATGGCAAACACACTCCGGGACAGAATGTTTTACTTAGCCCTTCACTGGCTCCATACCAGTTCAAAAAAGATTCTTACTGGACCTATCAAAACGATGCAACAGCCCAACTAGACAGCCAACGGGTAGAATTTGCCTATATGCATGATTGGTTTACCGGCGGCGGAAGCAGTACCTGCTCAGGCGCTACAACCTTTCACGAATACCGGATGGGAGTCAGAAGCTTTTTGACCAATCAGTTCGTTCATTACTATATGATTGGCGGAAACTTGTTTAAAGACCCGCAGGCAACGGGTAACATGGTTGGAAAGAACATTTTCAATAACATGAATAGCTTCCCTCCCGAATCAGGGTTAGAACAGGAAATCATTCCGACTCTTACTCTCAACGGAAACACCTTTCACAATGTCAAAAAAATCCGGGTCAAACACCTGGAACCGACTTCATCCAATCCCTATCCGACGAATCTATCCGAACATGACCTGCATTTTTACTTCAAAGATTCGGTAGGAATTGTGAAATGGGAAGTAGTTGACGGATCAACCGTTCTTGAGTCTTGGGGTGTTAAATCCTGGCAGGTTTTTCTTTAGTAAATTTGTTTCCACGCTTTTCAGAGAGACCTACAACTTCCCTTTTCCCGGTAACAAGGACCTTGTAATTCAAAGCCTGAAAGATTTGAGTAAGGCTGATCTCCATGAAGGTGATGATGCATACATTCGATTAAGTAGCTTATCCGAAGAACTTACGCAAGTAGATGTTGGATCTTCCTGCTATTTATCCAACTGGGAATCATCTCAACTTGTCTTTTCGTTCCGGAAACCATTGTGTTTTTGGGATCTATTTCGCGTTAATCAATACCAGAGTTCCAACCATTCGTCTTTTCGATCATCTGTTTATAAATCATTTAAATGAGATACGCCTCCATCTACATCGTTCTATTGTTTGCAGCATTTTCGTGCAAGAAAAGCAATCATCCCTGTGAAGGGAAATACTCATCTCAACACATGCTTATAAGTTCTTCCCTTAATTCATACCAATTCAAAGAAGGGTCTTACTGGGTTTATCAAAATGATGGGTCAGCCCAACTCGACAGCCAGCGGGTGGTTTCTACAATACGAAGTAAAATTGGGTCCGGAGGCAGTAGTTCCTGTTCCAGTGTCTCCGCGGAGACATACCAAATGAGCATCCGGTGTTCTTTCAACAACCAATTTTTCAATTATCACATGCTGGGTGGTTACCTTTCCAAAGAGACATTTGTACCGGGTAAACAAAAGGCGGTTATTTTCAGTAATACCAATTCATTTGCTCCTGATAATGGTGTTCAGCTGCTAGAAATAATTCCATCCATGGACCTGAATGGGAACACTGTCACAAACGTTAAAAAAGTCCGGGCGGATTTACCCGCAAATGATATTATTCTCTATTTTGCAGATTCTGTAGGAATTGTGAAATGGGAAAAACTCAGCGGAGGGACGATTTCGGAAACCTGGAGTATTCAATCTTGGGAAGTTTTTCTTTAGTTATTAACTGCCCAGTTTTTCATTTTCCAGTATTCTCTCAACCAAATCTCTGAACGTTTCTATATTTCCACTGAGAACGGGGCGTTTATAAACCCAATGCGGGAAGAATTTATCAATCCAGTATTTTAATCTTTTTTCTATCTGCAATTCTCCGTACTCTAATTTACTAAAGGTCTTAACTCCCGTCAATGTAGCTTCTTCAATAAGTGGAGAAAAGTTTCCATCCTTATTCAAAAATGCCTCTATTTTGGTTGAAGGCCTTAAATCTGAGACATCAACTCCTTTACTCTTTAAATTTTTCTTCAGTGCGGAAAACACAGCAGCAGATAAACATTCAGCCCCCAACCGAATCATGGGTTGAATAACTTCCCGCTCAGCAATTGTGGCCAAAAAATCACACAAATCACCCAATGTCCGCTTAGTTGCCGGATTTAAGATCCTGCTCCAATCTTTGATTGCGACCTTTATCCTGAATTCCTGGTTTAAGAACCTGGCATATTCATTCCAGGAAAGTAAATCCTGTGCATCACGCAGTTCATCAATTGTAACTTCACGGGTTAAGACAAAAGTAGGATCTGCCATTACATCCAAAGGACTGCAAAGTCGATGTTGTTCCTTAAAAATTTCAAGAATTTCATCTGATGTATAAAACACTTTCTGATTCATGCTCTAAAATGGCCTGTTAAACGTTTTCTATTTCAATATGCAGGGAACAAAGCGTTGGCAATTAAAAAAATGAGCGCAAATGCAAATCCAAGCGAACAAAAGAATACTACGAGCCAGGTAAACCATTTCGCCTTATACTTATCTGGATTTCTTTTAATCCGCATAGCAGAACTAACCGCATTGATAAATGCGATCAGGAACAAAAATGCAAATAGGATCATGGGAAGTGTCAGACTTGAAAATAAAGTTACAGGCAATAAACCTACTCCCACCGCCAGCATCAGGAATACGAATGCAACCCAGGTCAATGGCTCCACTTTCTTTTTCGCTTGCGGTTTGTTGACCTCTCCCGGAGCTTCATTTTTCACTTCTTCCCGGATGATTTCATCCGCTGTTGTAATCCCATCCCGGAAATGAACTTCGTTCCGGTTCTCCGGCTCATGGATTATCTGTGTAGTAGTTTCTCCTTCGCTTTCAGGAATAACGGAACTTTCAACGGTTGCTGTTTTCGCTTCTTTTTTGGATGAACGGACTTCATACTTATCGGTATTGACAACAGGGAGTGTTTGCGCATACAAGGTGTCGGATATTGTTTCCTGTTTTTTAGCAGTAGCTTTTTCTCCCTCTTTCCAGTTCTTTTTCCATTCCACATAATATCCAGGTGAGGAATGGCGTTTGGTGATCGTACAGGAGCTAAATGCAGCTAATAGGCTTCCAATACAAAGAAGTTGAAGAATGATTTTCATGATGGTTGTGTTTCAATTGGCTTCAAATATACATATTGAATTTAATTTCAGATTCAAATTGCCGTCCAATTTTGACAGGATGCACTACTCCACCACGCTCTCCATAATCTTGCTTCGATAAGCTTCCAACAGCCTGCGTTTGGAATAATAGCCCAACACCTGGTCGTTGTCAATTACCGGGAGGTAATTCAGTTTCGAGTGTTCGAACATCTCCATCACCTGTTCCATGGTGTTGCTCGGATTCAGGGAATAACGCACCGGCTCCATCACCACTTCCAAAAGCGTATGCGGATCGGAAGAATAAACCGGAAGAATCGTAGGTAAGTCATCGAGGTAGATCATCCCAAGCAGAATTCCGTTGTCCGAAACGATCGGGATCAGGGCTTGCTGTGAGTATTGAACGGTCAGGAACAAGGTCGAAACAGTATCATCCGGTTTCAGCACCACCAAAGTTTCTTCCATGACATCTGCACTGTCGATGGATGACAGCACATGCCGGTCTTTGTCGGCACGAACCACATGGCCTTCTTCCGCCAGTTTCACAATATCCATCGAATGGTTCGAATAGCGTTTCGAAATGGCAAAACTGATCGAAGAAACGATCATCAGCGGGATCATCAGCCCATAGCCACCCGTGATCTCAGCAATGAGGAAGATCGCCGTCAGCGGAGCATGGAACAAGCCACTCAGCATTCCCGCCATCCCCACCATGGTGAAGTTCGTAACCGGAAGCGCAAAACCAATTCCTGCCAGGTTCCATCCATAAGCAAACGCAAACCCAGTGTAGCTTCCCACAAACAGAGAAGGCGCAAAATTCCCACCGTTCCCACCCGATCCCAGGGTTAAACCCGTTGCAATGGCTTTCATGAAGATCACCGCCCCGATAAACAGCAAAGGAAACCAGGACTGACTAAACGATTCGAACAAAGTTCCCTCCAACAGATCGAATACTTTTTCACCGGAAAGCAACCGAATACTCTCATATCCTTCACCAAACAGGGACGGGAACACAAAAATAAGCGCAGAAAGCAGTAAAGCTCCCGTAATTCCTTTTTGATAAGGTCCCATTTTCCATCCTTCTATCCAGGTTTCTACCCGGTTGAATATACGTGAATGATAAACTGCGATAAATCCGGTCAGAACGCCTAAAACAATGTAAAACGGTACATTTCGCATTTCGAAATCAGCCATATTCTTAAACGACAACAGGATACTTTCATTCAAAATAGCCCCGGAAATCAACGCTCCGGAAGCGGCAGAAAGCATCAGTGGAATAAAAGCTGTAATCCCGACATCCGCCAGTAAGACCTCAAAAGTGAACAAGATCCCTGCAATCGGGGCGTTAAATGCGGCTGCAATCCCGGCTGCAACACCACAAGCCAGCAGTAAAGTGCGTTCTTTCGTTGAAAGCTTGTAAACGCGGGCATAATTGGAACCAAACGCAGCGCCGGTAATCGTTACCGGAGATTCCAGTCCGGCAGAACCACCAAAACCAACCGTAACGGATGAGGTAATGACCTGCGCATACATCTGCTTGCGCGGCAAAATACTCGATTTCTTATTGATCGCATAAATGATCCGCCAGGTTCCTTTTTCCAGCCGACCGTTTAATAAACGCTTCGTAATGAAAATTGTCAGAACAATCCCGAAAACAGGCAGAATAAAATCGACATACTTGAAATGTAATTGCTGGTTGAGTTCCTTTGCAAAGACCAAAATAGTATGTGCAAATGACTTCAGGGCCACAACCGCCAAACCACACGACACTCCAACAATCACACTTGAGATCAATAGGAACTGACGGGGACTTAAACTGTTTCTGAGAAAGAAAATTCCACCGTTGAGTTTCTGCAAAAATCGAGATAACATGCTTTAAAAATAGTACAAATAATTGCGAATTGCGAATTACAAATGCCGAATAGAGGGATTGAATAGCTATACCGGGCAATTGAACAGAAGGTTACCTCAGCAAAGAAGAAGTCTTCCTCTTTTCAATTTTCAATTAGTAAGGAACAATTGTGCTATCATTTGAATCAATTGTGCTATAAAACTTTCCGGTTTCCGGGTTCATTTGTATTTCTATTAAATCGATAAATTATGGGCTCAACAGTAAAAAGACCAGATTTTAAATCTCATTACGACAATTTCATCGGCGGAGAATTCGTACCACCGGTAAAAGGCGAATACTTCGACAACATCTCTCCGATCGACGGGAAAGTATTTACAAAAGCAGCACGATCCACGAAAGAAGACATCGAATTGGCTTTGGATGCTGCACATAAAGCGTTTGAAACATGGGGAAAATCATCCGTGGCAGAACGCAGCCGTGTATTGAACAAGATCGCGGATATCATGGAGGCGAATTTGGAATACCTGGCAGCAGTAGAAACCATTGATAACGGAAAAGCAATCCGTGAAACGCTCAACGCCGACCTTCCGTTGTGTATTGACCACTTCCGTTATTTTGCAGGAGTTATCCGTGGAGAAGAAAGTACGATTTCCGAACTGGACCAACACACTGTAAGCATCGCCTTGCACGAACCGCTTGGGGTAGTTGGTCAGATCATTCCATGGAACTTCCCTTTGTTGATGGCTACCTGGAAAATCGCTCCGGCAATTGCAGCAGGAAACTGTACCGTAGTAAAAGCTGCCGAACAAACTCCAACATCGATCATTGTATTGATGGAACTGATCAAAGACGTGGTTCCCCCGGGTGTGATCAACATCGTGAACGGGTTCGGGATCGAAGCAGGAAAACCTTTGGCTCAGTCGCCGCGCATCTCAAAAGTTTCTTTCACAGGTGAAACAACTACCGGACGCCTGATTCTGCAGTATGCTTCTGAAAACATCATTCCTTCTACGATGGAATTGGGTGGAAAATCTCCGAATATCTTCTTCCCTTCCGTTGCGGATGCAGACGATGAATTCTTCGACAAGGCAATTGAAGGAGCAGTATTGTTTGCTTTGAACCAGGGCGAGGTTTGTACCTGTCCGTCGCGCATTTTGGTACACGAATCGATCTATGATAAATTCATCAAACGCGTAATCGAACGCACCAATGCAATTGTTACCGGAGATCCGTTGGACGGAAGTGTCATGATGGGAGCACAGGCATCCAATGATCAGTACGAAAAAATCCAGTCTTACCTGAAAATCGGTGTGGAAGAAGGTGCTGAAGTACTTGCCGGAGGTGCAGCAAATAACCTTCCGGGAGATCTTTCAGGCGGATACTACATCCAGCCGACAATCCTGAAAGGACACAACAAAATGCGCATCTTCCAGGAAGAGATCTTCGGGCCGGTGGTTTGTGTTACGACTTTCAAAACAACGGAAGAAGCTATTGAAATCGCAAACGATACACTTTACGGATTAGGGGCTGGTGTCTGGACACGTGATGCACACGAATTGTACCAGGTTCCGCGAGCAATCCAGGCCGGACGCGTTTGGGTGAACAATTATCACGCTTACCCTGCTCATGCGCCGTTCGGAGGATACAAAAAATCAGGATTCGGCCGTGAAACGCACAAAATGATGCTGGACCATTACCGCCAGACTAAAAACATGCTGATCTCTTACGATAAGAATAAATTAGGATTCTTTTAAGGAAGATCAAAAAGAGGTTCAAAATTAGACTATTAAACTTTTGGAACTCTTTTAACTATTGAACTTTCAAAGTTGTTCGGGGTGAGGGACTTTTCTAAGTCTCTCGATTCAAGCCTGCGAAGCATTTGTTTCGCGGGCTTTTTTGAAAAAACACCGATCTGGAAAAATCAATTGGACCTATCCTCCCCCTTAATCCCCCTCCAAAGGGGGAAATATAAACTCCTTCTAAATTTTAGTCTTATGCACAAACGAATTGATATCACACCGGAAGCGATTGAAGTGATCAATCAACTGAAAGACCGGTACGGAGAATTGATGTTTCATCAAAGTGGCGGCTGTTGCGACGGATCGCAGCCCATGTGTTTCGAAAAAGGCGATTTCAAGATCGGGGAAAGTGATGTTTGCCTGGGAGAGATCGAAGGCTGTGAATTCTGGATGAGTAAAGATCAGTTCGAATACTGGAAATTCACGCACCTCACGCTGGATGTTACTCCCGGAAGAGGTGCCAGTTTTTCACTGGAAATCCCAATGGGAATCCGTTTCCTGATCAAAAGCAGGTTATTTACGGATGAAGAAGCTCAGAACCTGACTCCGCTCAGATTTTTAGAGAGCTGATAACCTGGCACTGCTGAAATTGTTTTGGAGTAATTCCTTCAATTTTCTTAAATGCCCGGATGAAATAATTGCAGTCATCAAAACCGGATTCGAAGCAAACCTGGTTCACCTGGATAGCCGGGTCTTTGAGCAGTGATTTGGCAAATTTGATGCGTTCCTTCAGTACAAATTCATTCGGACTCATTCCCAACTCGCGTTTAAAGTAGCGGTAGAAAGAAGTTTTGCTCATACATGCTTCATTCGTCAGGTCATTCATCGTTAAACGGTCACTAAGGTGTGTCCGGATAAATTTGACAATGTGCTGCAGCAATGACGGATCTTTAACTCCGGAGCCATCCAACCCGTTCACTGTTTGAAGCTGGATCATATAGACCAGTAACTCCTGCAATGCAATATCGGCAAGCGCATCTTTCGTCAACCCGGTACTCATGCAGATCTTAATCAGTTTATTGATCGTATTGGCCATTTCTTCGTTGTTGTAGAAGAAATAATCGGAATGGTTCAACTGCCAGAAATCGGAAGTCCCCTCTTTCGGATACCGCTCATTCAAAAAATGCAGCGTGTCTTCGATCTTTTGATAGTCAATCGCCAGGGCTAAACACTGGGTCGGATTGTTGAGGCTTGCTTCCGGGAAATCAATTTTCATTTCAACCTGTGACGGAACGATCACTGTTTCACCCGGCAAATAATCAAACTGTGGATCATCGAACAAATGCATGATTTTCTTTCCACGCAACATACTTGTTACAACCAGGTCATTGAATTTTAAAGGCACAAGATGCGATTGCTGGTAGGTTTCAAACAAATTCATCTCGCAATAATTCAGCGTGTGAACAGTCCGGTTCTCAACCAATGTCTTTAAAGATGATTCATTCGTTAAGCCGGGAGTATGCAATTTTTGTCCTGGAGATTTCATAGTTCTTATTAGCTCTTTAAGATACACTTTTTCAATTGAAAATGGAGAATTGAAAAGTTAAAAGTTGGCTTCGGCTCCGCTCAGCCACCTTTTACTTAAATATGAACCACCTTTTACTCAAAGTTCAGTCATCTTTCGATATTAAACGGTACCAATTCATGGATGCTTTCTGAATGCATATTAATACAAAATTGTTCGGATTACAAGACCTGTAAGGTGACTTCGGCTCCGCTCAGTCACCATTAATGGATCACTGAAACATTCCCGCGGAAGTAATACTCCTGGTTATTTCCGTCTACTACTTTAAGCACATAGACATACAGGTTCGGAGCGACTAATTTCCCGCTTTGCTGGTGCAAACCGTCCCAGCCTACAGTCGGATCAGTTGTCTGGAAAACAACCTGTCCCCAACGGTCAACGATGGAAAACTCGTATTTGGAAACATCCTGGAAGGAAACCACCGGGATAAAGATCGGGTTCAATCCGCCCGGAGTAAACGCATTCGGAATATAAACCAGCGGTTCGATCACCGCGCACACATCGTTGGAAGCACTCAATTCCTGGATACCATATCGGTTCACAGATTCTTCAGCAATTACCAGGTAGCAAACTTTTCCGCTGTGTTCAAAACCCAGTTCGTCCACCAAGTCTTCAAAATAACGCTGATCCGGCGGAACAATTGCGGTAGGTGTTTCCGGATAAATCCCATCAATTCCCCGGAAAATCTGGTATTGCAGAACCCCGCCGTCAAATTCACCGTAAGCCGACCAGTTCAGGTACGTGGACAAGCGCGTTTGGTCCGCTTTCACCTTCAATAAGATTGTTCGCGCACGATTGGAAATTGCCCCCTGGTTCCCGCAGCTGTCAATGACAACCGCACGGTAGGTATAACTGAAATTATCCACGTCTACCTCCTCATCCGTGATGGAAAGCGTGGAAGCAGTTGCCGCAACTTCGCCCAATACATCAAACTGGCCCGTTGCCAGGTTGAACTTCTCAAAACGAACAGACTGGACATTCGTACCGGTTGAAACTTCGTGTCTCAACACAACGGTATTCTGATCCACTGTTGCAACTCTCAGGTAATTGATTGCAGGAGCTGCCGGAGCAGTCACTGTAAAGGTCTGAATATTCGAAAAGGCTTCTGATCCGTTGGAATTATTCGCACGGATTGCCACTCTATACGTTTGAAGCGGTGTACAATTCAGCGTGTAAGACAATCCCGTTACCGTTTCTACAGGAACCCATCCTCCGGTTCCTTCTTTTACGAAAATGGTATAACCGCTTAAGTTTGCCCCCCAACCCAAATACGGTGTCCAGGTCAAAGTTGCCTGGGAAGTACAGCTATTCGTGTTGTATGTCAGGAAGGTACTTGTGTGCAATTCTGCTTTGGCAGATGTCTGGTAAGTTGGTGGCAATGCCGGAGTGAAACAGCTGTCAAATGCCGCCACTGAATAAGTTTCTGCCCCGTTGACAGGGATCGGGTGAGTATACGAAGTATTGCCAATCCCCCAAACGGTATCAATTTCTACGATAAACCCGTTTGCATCCTGGTGATAAACCACATATCCGTAAGTATCCGGCTCATAATTCTGATCCCATGTAATGACGATATTCCCGGTAATCGTGTCAATTGAAACACTGGAAATAACCGGGATTTTCGGAGTGATGTCGTCTTCTAAGTTATCTCCTTCAATATTGGACGACCAATTACAGTTCTGAGTGGTATAAACCACCTGGTAGTTCAGGAAAGCTGAGCAAATATCAATCGTATCAATGAAATGCGTTGTATGGTAAGGCAATGTTGCTATCGTAGTCCAGGTTCCGGCTGGATATTCACGCAGGATCATGCTGGTATTATTCATCCCAGGAAGTGGATTCGGAGCAGGAAGGTTCCAATCCAATACTGCTGTTCCATTTGCAGGATTGAAAAGTTCCAGGAACACATTCTTAACCGTATCGCTGCTTAAAATGACATTACATCCGGATCTCACCTGTACATAATAATCGTGGTCCGCCAACGGATTCGGAACGGTTGCTGTTGTCATATTAATCGGGTAATTCCCGATAACCCCGTTTTGAACCGAATGCAGGGTATACTCCACAAACGTATTGTTCGGATCAAGCACCGGGTCCCAGCTGATATTCAGGTCTCCGTTCGGCTGTGCAGAAATGCAACTAATCTGTGTTGCGGGGATCAATCCCGGGTTTCTCACATGAATGGTGATCGTTTTGAAAGTCGTTTTTGGGATCTGACAGAAATTATCCTGTACACGGAACACAAACGTGTAAGTTTTTTCATCATCGATATTCCCGTGTGCATCAATCAAATGTGCACAATCGGTCTGCCAGGAAAAATTGGTCGAAACACCCTGGGTTCCCGTAATGACCGGAGCCTGGTTCAAAGTGGCACAAGGCGCTACATCACATCCCGTTACAGCGGTGAAATTCGTTCCGAACTGCGAACCGCTTGCTGTCAGGTAATTACTTTGAGGAGTTCCATCCTGCAGGAATTCCGGATCGGTTGCCGTTAATGTAAAATTGACAAGTGTTCCTGCATCAACTGTTGTTTCAAACAACCCACCGAAAGGACCGTTAATGACCGGGGCATTATTCGGAGCGGCGCAATTGGTAACAATCAGCTGCATTTCCCTTTCCACCTCTGCAATCAATACTCCGTTACGGTAAGATTGCGCCATGACTTTCACCACAAAACCACCTATCGTAAAGGAACGGAAACTCAAATGCCCGTTTTGCGGATCAAGTGTCAGCGGAACATTTCCGGCATTGAAAGTGGCATCCGGAGTTGGACTCGTGGCACTAAAACCAGGTTCGTATGGAATAAAATCAGGATCTGCCGGAGGATTGTAAGTACTGCCCACGATGCGGTCCATCGGAGCTGAAAGTACAGTAACCACGGAATCCAGGTCTTCGTCAACCGGGTGCATATTGTATTCGTAATTTTCACCCGCACACAATACCAGGTAAGGATCTTGCAGAAAACGCGGCGAATTATCCATACAAACTCCGGCAGTAGCTCCCGGAATGGCGTACATCGTAGCCCGAACGGTTACTCCGTAAGTCGTGGGGTTTACCAGGTTCGTCACATTGGAATTTCGTGAAAAGTTGCTGTAAGTAATGATCCAGCCCTGCGCAGGAGGAACACCCGCCAAAATCACCGGGTTGGATTGGTAAACAATCTTTTCGATTGCCCCTACTCCATTTCCTCCGGCTTGTCCCGAACCGCATGAAAACGGCCCCGGAGAACCGGTAACCTGGGTACAATTGGGAGAAATATCTGTTCTGCTTACAAACAATACAGGAATCGTAGATAAAGAAGGGTGGTTCCAGATATCCAGCGTTTCGGAAACAGGATTGATATCCACTCCATTGCAGTCTCTGTAAAAAACCAGCTGGAATACATACCCGTTCCCGGTGCATCTCCATGTGATCTCACCCCCCATCACGTGGGTAGCTTGCGCCTTAAAGCACAAAGCACTTAAAATCACCAGTAGAAATACCCGAATCATATTATCCTTTAACGTAAAAATCGTCATTTTAGTTTATCCATTCCTCCCTTTGCGTCTTCGCGCTATTTGCGGTAAAAAAATAGGTGCGTGAAGTTACCGCAACGGGTATCTTACTTTAAAACGTAAAAATTCGCTCTGCGTTGTTTATTATCCTGCCGTAATGATCAAAAAGTCTTCAAATTTCAAATACTGTTTTGCCAATTCCTGGATCCGGGCTGGGGAAATCTGCTTGATCTTCCGGATTGCTTCATCGTAGAAATCCAGTGTCAGTCCATATAAATCCACGCTGTTGTACATATCCAGCATCGCGTATGGTCCGTCGGCACTTTTCAACAACTGACCGAGCATGTAATTCTTCACCAAATCCAATTCATCGTCCGGTACCAGTTCATTTTGCAGGCGTTCCATTTCGGATTTGATCTCGTGCAGGGTTTTATCCAGCACTTCTTTTCCTACTTCGGTAACGATCACAAAATACCCGGTTTGGTTCATATCCATCACCCCGGAACCAATTCCGTAAGTATATCCTTTGTCTTCGCGGATATTTGACATCAGTCGTGAACCGAAATAATCTCCCAAAATGGTATTCAGAACCTGGAAATCGATGTAATCCGGGTGTGATTTGGTGAACAAAAAACGTCCCATTCGAAGTGCACACTGTACGGCATCCTCTTTCGGGAAATCAATGCGTTTTGCCTGGAAAACAAATCCGCCGGCGTGGTCCACTTTTCCGTCAACGGCCCATTTGCCGAACAGATCGATCAATGCATCTACCTCATCCTGCTCCAGGTCGCCCACCAGCGTGATGCGTGTGAGTCCATGCAGGTAATGTTCTTTCCAGTATTTTTTATAGGCCAGGAGATTCGCTTCATCGTAATCGGATTCCATCGAAATAGTGGAATAGTTCGCATTTGATTCAAATAAGTGCTTTCGGAACTGCTGTTGCGCAACGTATTTTACCTTTTGCTGATTGACTGCAAACTGCTGGCGCATGGAGCGCAATACATCTTCCACTTCGTTCTCTCTGAACGTCAATCCCTGGATCGCATTTGCAACAATATTCGAGATCTGGCGCACGTGTTCCCGCAGACAGTAAATGCTCACTACTGCTGTTTCAAAGGAAATATCGGTATCGAGAAAACCTCCCAGTTTATCAATCTGTTCATGGATTTCCACAGACGAAAATTCAGTGGTTCCTGAAAGCAATAAACTGTGAACAATTGCCGGGATACTTCTGTCTCCACGTGTAATTCCCGCATCAAAGAATAAGTCCAGCCGAACGGTTTCATTCGGCACTTCTTTCATCCAAAGAAGTTTGACCTCCTGTGTCACATCAAAAACCTGTGGTTTTACGAACGAAATATGATCTACCTGTTTCGTTTCAGGATGTTTGGTTCTCATATTCATTCTTTCATGGATTTAACGCGTAAAAGGGAAGTGTTCTCCTTTTTAAACAAGTGGTTTGAAACTTCTTTTATCTGTTGGGCAGTAATGCTCTGATAAGTATTGTTTTCCTCGTTCACTCCGTTTGCATCTCCGAGCAGTTCATACAAACACAGGTTCATGGCACGGTTCAGCAAACCTTGTTCCTGGAACTCTTTCACCGTACGGATCTTATTGAGCAACTTGGTCGTTTCTGCTTCGGTCATTAATTCGTTTTTCAGATCTTCCAAGACAGGCCACAATGCCTCATCCAATTGTTCGAAAGTAACTCCGTCGCTCAGTTTTCCGTCAATGATCAGCAATCCTTCATCCAATGATCCGGTGATGTAAGCATTGATAGAAGTTACCAGTTTCAGTTCTTTTTTCAGCGTGGAATACAAACGCGAAGATTTTTCGCGACCCAAAGCATCGGAAATAATGTCTGTAACGTAGTACTCGAAGTTCTTTCTTGCAGGCATTTTGAAACTGTAATAAAATGCGTTGCTCGGAACTTTTCGCTCGATTGTCAGTTCACGGTATGCGGTCTGAACCGGCTCTTTCGGCAAACTGCGCGCTGGTTTTTCGGATGCCGGAATATCTCCGTACCACTTCTCCACCATGCGTTTGGTTTCTTCCAGGGAAATATTCCCTGCGATGCACAAAATAGCATTTGCCGGGTGATAATGTGCTTTGAAAAACGATTTCACATCGTCCATCGTAGCTTCTTCGATGTGTTGGATATTCTTCCCGATGGTTGCCCATTTATAGGGATGTTTCTCGTATGCCAGCGGTCTCAATTCCAGCCAGACATCACCGTAAGGCTGATTCAGATAACGCTGCTTGAATTCTTCGATCACCACATTGCGCTGCACTTCCAGGCTTTTAGGTGTGAATGCCAAAGAAAGCATCCGGTCGCTTTCCAACCACAGTGCCGTTTCGATATTCTGAACCGGAAGTACATCGTAGTAATTCGTAATGTCGTTTGAAGTAAAAGCATTGCTTTCTCCTCCCGCACGCTGCAAAGGGGCATCGAAATCAGGAATATGGACGGAACCTCCGAACATCAAATGCTCGAACAAATGGGCAAAACCGGTCTTTTCTTCCGATTCATCGCGTGCTCCGACATCGTAAAGTGTGTTCACTACTGCCATCGGCGTAGTTGAGTCGAAATGATGCAATACTGTCAATCCGTTCTCTAATGTAAATCGATTAAATGCGATCATTCAAATGTATATTTGGCTTCGCTTCGTTCATTCAAAGCTGACTTAAACTCGTTTATTATTTCTGTGACGATTTCTGCGGCAGGTTTCATTTCCGTAATCAAACCGGAGATTTGTCCTACTTCCAGCTCTCCTTCTACCAAATCACCTTCAAACATCCCTCTTTTTGCTCTTCCACGTCCCAGCAAGGTATTCAGTTCTTCGTTCGAAGCACCGTTTTCGTATGCTTTCTCAACTTGCCCGTAGAACGGATTTTTGATCAGGCGAACCGGAGTCAGTTCCTTCAATGTCAGCATCGTATCCCCTTCTTTTGCATTCAGAACTTCGTCTTTAAAGTTCTGGTGTGCAGAAGATTCCGGTGAAGCGATAAAACGCGATCCGATCTGTACCGCATCTGCTCCTAAAGTCATTGCAGCCAGCATTCCTCTTCCCGTTCCGATACCTCCGGCAGCGATCAGTGGAATGGAAACCACTGCTTTCACCATCGGGATCAGGCACATGGTCGTTGTTTCATCCCGTCCGTTGTGCCCTCCTGCTTCAAATCCTTCCGCTACAATTGCATCCACTCCGGCTTCCTGCGCTTTCAGTGCAAACTTGGCAGAAGAAACCACATGTACTACGGTAATTCCGGCTTCTTTCAGACGGGCAGTGTGTGTTTTCGGATTTCCTGCGGAAGTAAATACAATAGGAACCTGGTGTTTGATAATTGTTTGGATGTGTTCTTCGATATTCGGGTAAAGCATCGGGAGATTGACCGCAAAGGGTTTATCTGTTGCTTCTTTGCATTTCCGGATATGTTCGTCCAGGATTTCAGGATACATCGATCCCGAACCAATGATTCCGAGCCCTCCGGCATTGGAAACGGCGCTGGCCAATTCCCATCCGGAACACCAGATCATTCCTGCCTGGATCAATGGATATTTTATTTGAAAAAGTTCTGTGATTTTATTTTTCATGGAGAGTCTTCCTACTTTCATCTATTCAGTAACGAAAATACAAAAGAATCCCCTCTTAGCGGTAGAAGAAGCGGTTTTTTACCGATTAAGAAGTCAAATACGGGAAAAATCGCAGGGTAAAAATCGGGAATGGTAACAATTTAAAAATAACTCACGCTCATAAAGCGAGCAAGTTAGTCGAACTAAAATTCGTGCATTCATGGCGACCGGAAAACATTCCCGTTTCTTTTCAGAATCACCGTTGAAATTTGCTGCATCAAATCCAGGTTATGAAGCATGTAGTTATTTCACTGATCCTTTCCGGCACTGTTTGTTGTTCCTTCAACGGCATGGCCCAAACGGCAGATTCCGTACTTCCCGCAAAAATCCGGCACATCGAACCTTTATTCGTGGACCTGGTCCGCGACCTGGGGGCCCGAAGAGGTGAACAGGAATGGAATATCGGGCTTGGAAGTGCTCACCTCGATAACCATGCGGAATTGACAACCCTGGTAGAGTACGAGTTTGCTCCTGTCAACCGCCTGGGTTTTGAAATCGAGATTCCCTTTACTTTTTCATTCGCTTCGAAAAACCCGCAGGAACCACTTCCAGGAAACCGGTTAGACGGATTGAAGTTAGCCGCTCAATACACTTTTCTCGTTGCGCCGCAATGGAATACTTCGGCTGCAATCGGCTATATGAACGAATTCGAATTGACTTCCTTTAACCGCTACGGCAAAGAACAACTGGTTCGGGCAAACCTCATGCACCCGTTTTTAGTTCTGGCAAAAAGCTGGAAAAACAACCTCCACACCATGCTCATTACCGGGCCGGAGTGGGAAAAAGAGCTGCGTTCTTCCCAAACGGATTGGTTCTATCACCTGAACGGAAGTATTCATTACCTGGTTCCAGCCACTAAAAGCGTGGTCGGGTTTGAAGTAAACAGTTTATTCGCACCCACTTTCACCTCTGTGGTTCTACGTCCGCAAATGCGTGTAACGGTTTCTGCTACTTCCAAAATCGGCTTGGTTGCCGGAATTCCGATGGATACCAGGTATGATTCTTACAGCTTTTTTGTACGGTGGATTTTTGAACCGGGAGGGAGACAAAATAAGAAACAGAAATGAGAATGAGAATGAGATCCACTGCGTACTTGTATCCGCAGTGGATTAAAAGTTCGATCATACCGATTTACTTTCCGCCAAACGTATACCCAATACTGATATTAAACAGGAAAGGCGTTCCGGCGATCCCGATATTGGAAGCTTTCAGCGTTTCGTCTTTGCCACTGTGCTTGTTGTGGTAAGTAAATTTATTGTCTTTCAGACTGCTTCCCACATTGGGCCACCAACGGACACTTGTGCTGGTTGTAATTCCCTGGAGCCAGTTGTCTTTTTTCTTAAAAGGCATGTAGCGGTAATACGCTCCGATTCCAAGAGTATAAGTCCTGTATGATTTAACCGTACTAGTCGAATTCCGGGTTTCTCCGTCATAATAAACTTCAAAGGCATGCATTTTCGGTTCAATGCGAATATCGAAGAAAGAAGTGATCCGGTAACCGATCCCAAAACCGGTTGAATAAGGTAAATGATAAGCCATTTTTTGGTTTTTCGCATCTCCTGTAACTGCTGCCCCTGTCATATTCAGTAAAAAACCGTGTGAATAGTCAAAACTCAGCCGTTTCGTGTAATAAGTAACTTCCACGTTCCCGCCTTTCAATGCGATGGGCTGGATCAGTCCGGCCACAATGCTGAAACGGTTGGAATAGAGAAACGGTTTTTTGACAGGTTGTTCCTGTGAGAAAGCAGTTTGGGTTAGCATCATGATACTTCCCGCAGCTGCCAGTAACGTCTTTACATACTGCATCATTCTTTGTTTAATTTGTTAGTGAAACAAAGATGGGGCAGTAAAAAACGGTTCTACTGAACAAATGTTCAGAAAAGAATCATCCTTACTTTTTTCTCAGTCTGCTCATATGCTGCGGGGTGATCCCGATGTACGCAGCGAGGTATTGCAGAGGCACCGACTGAACCAGTAAAGGGTTATTTTTCAGCAAAAAACGGTAACGTTCTTCGGCTGAATTATTCAAAAAAAGTGAAATCCTTTTCTCCATATTGATGGCCAGGTTTTCGGCTGCTTTTCGTCCGAATTCCTGTACTGCCGGAATTTGCCTGTAAAGCATTTCCAGGTCTTCTTTTTCGATTACCAGCAATTCTGCCGGAGTAATGGCCTGGATGTTTTCTATCGACGGATCGCCGGTTGTGAGGCTGGAAAACGATGTAATGAACTCATTGGGAAGAGCAAAATAGCAGGTAGTATCTTCGCCTTTCTCGGTTGGATAGTAAAACCGCACGATCCCGGATTTAACAAACGCAACCTGTTTACAAACTTTACCGATCCTTAAAAGATATGCTTCTTTTTCCAGGTCTAAAGGTTTGAACAATGAAAGCATCAATTCCAGGTCTTTATCAGCAATTGAAATGGCCTGTTTTATCGTTTGTCTGAGTTCTTCTTTCATGAGATTTTATCGGGAATAAAAAAAAGCCCTGCCGATTGCTCGGGTTCAGGGCTTTTGATGTTATTGAACAGCTTATTCAGCTTCCATTTTCTTGATTTGCTCGTCGATTTCTTTGGAAAGCTCCGGCATTTGTTTTTTAAGGTGTTCCATTGACTTGATCGTCTCGTCCTTAAATTCACCGTAACCGCTGCATTCTTTCATTTCATTACGCAGTTTCTCCTGGCTTTCCTTATCATCTTTTCCTTCATACAATTTCTTGCATTTCTCTTCTTCCGCTTTGTGCTCTTCCACATATTTTTTCTGGAAAGTCCCATCGAAATTGTTCTCACGGTCACCTTTCATCATTTCGGTAGCCATGTCCGTACAGTCACATACTTCGCTCTGTTTTCCACACGATTGGATCGTCATGAATCCCAATCCAAGTGCAGCAATTAGTGTTATTTTTTTCATTCGTTCGAATTTAAGTTGGAGGTAAACTTACTAATTAAAACTGATAACTACTTTACAACCGTGATATGTCCCGTCAGATCATAGTTCACCTGATCGTTTCCAAGCGCCGAGATCCTGTACACATAAATTCCGTCCTGGACCACCATTCCACGGTAAGTAGCATCCCAGGCGAAATCAACGTTATTCGATTCAAAGATCACTTCCCCCCAACGGTCGAAAATCAAAATATGGAACCTGGCAATGTTCGTATATTTCACCCGGAACACATCATTAAATCCATCACCTCCGGGAGTGAATGAGTTCGGAACATATAACGTAGATGTTTCAGACAAAGCAATGAAAATACTGTCGACCGAAATACAGCCGTTGGCATCCATTACCGTCACGGAAAACCAATTGGAACTAACCACTGTTGTCATCGGGTTTTGAATGGTTTGATCGTTCAAAATTCCTTCACTGTCCCAGAAATAAATAAAAGGCTGCATTCCACCGCTTGTTTCGGCATTCAAATGCACCACTGTTCCATATTGTGCATCCAGGGCATTGGTAGCAGTTGCATTCACTGATACCGGAGGAAAAACAGTAATGTGGATCGTTACAACACTGTCGCAGTCTGCCGTTGGGAAAGTTTGGGTATAAGTCCCCGATTGAGTGTAGGGAACATTATTGAAAATAACCAATTCTCCCTGACACATGGAATGCGTAATCGTCGAAAACTTAGCAGGAAGAACCGTTAAATGCAATGTTGCAATGCTGTCACAACCCGAAGAAGTTGTGAGTGTATCGACATATATTCCGCTGGTGTTGTAATACTGGTTTCCCAGAAGCACACTATCTCCGCTGCAAATCGTTGAATCCATTACCGAAGGTGTTCCGCTCACACTCACATAAGTGTGCGTAAAGTCGTAGCAGCCGGTCGCATTCTGAAGCGAGTCGACATACAATCCGGGAATGCTGACATACACCGTTGGATTTATTTCCAGGCTGTCACCATAACAGATGACCACATGATTAGTATCTATTTGCGATTCCAGCACCAAAACGGAAGTTTGCACAATACTGTCACATCCATTGACCGATTGCAGGATCTGGCTGTAAATACCCGGTTCGTAATAAGTTCCTGAGAGCAAAATGGAATCTCCGGGACAAACGAAATAATCGGTATTGACAATTCCATTCATACTCACATGATAATCCATCTGGAAAGTGTCGATGCAGCCATTGATGTGAATGATTTTCGAAACCTGGTAGATCCCGGTGTCAGCCGGAGTCACGGGAACAAGCACCAGGCTGTCACCAACAATTACCTGACCGGAAGGCGTAATCCATTCATACGTGGTGAAATTCGAAGAAGGGAAAATGATCCGTGTATCGTTACAATCTGTAATTGCCTGCGGTTCAATAAACGTGATCGAATCTACCGTAACCTGTTTGGAGGAAGCATTTCCGCAGTCATCAAAGATCCTCACAGTATAAATTCCGGGAATGTTTACCGAAAAGGTATTGCTGCTTTGAAGCGGGAATAATTCAGGGCCGGCAATAATTTCATATTGATACGGAGCCACGCCTTTGCTGGTATCCGGAATTAATTCAAGATACAGGTTCGAATTGCAATAAATCGTGTTATTGGTAAAAACATCCGGGAATTGGTATGGCTCAATGTGGATTGTATCAATAATCAAAGCACAAGGTATGTAAGTATCGTTGATCTCAAACTGGGACAGTGCTTCGTATTGAAACGTGATCTCATACGGACCATCGGGTAGATTCAAAAGGGAATCATTGTTGAACGCACCGTAATAACTGAATGGTACTTCATCGAGAATGGTATCATTGACAATGTCACGGATAATGACATGTCCTCCTCCAATCATGGTAAAGTAGATCTTATTTTCACCCGGACAACCCCGGCGGTAACTGTGCGCATACCCCAAACTGGATACATCCTGCGGATGGATCGTAAATGTTCCCGGCAACGTGTTTCCGCAATCATCGATCACCTGGTAAGTATAAGTTCCCACTGCCAGGTTGCTCAGGAAAAAATAATCATTCCCCGGGATGGTATCTGGATAGGAATAGGTATCCGAATAAGCAAATTCGGGACTCGTGCTACCGAGTGTTGCAGGGCCTGAAAGCAAAATCAACCGGGAATTGACACCGAATCCGCTGGTTTGAATCCGGTAAGTTCCCACAACCGAATCAATGCATGCATCATACAATACGCTTCCCCCGATGATACTTGGCGACGCCTGCCCCGGGATCAGGTAATCATTCTCAAATGTTTGTCCGCAGCCATCGGTTAGCACCAGGTGATAACTTTCTCCCGGAATAAGCTGATTGGAAACCGTTACACCTGCAGCCGGGAAATCAGGAGCTGTTCCTGACACAGTAACCAATCCCGTAGCAAGATCCGTGAAGGTATAGGTAACCGGATGGTTTAAAAAAGTATGGTACGAGTAAAACTCATTCGGCGGGTTTTCAAAAGATGCGTTGACTGAATTCCCGCACTGGTTAAAACTGTATTTCGGGTAAAAAACAAACGGATAAGTTTGCAGTACGGGTGAAGCAACCTGGTTCCCACAGGCATTCGTTACCGTAACCTGGATGTAATCCCCGTAAGTGAGCCCGGGAATAATATGTGCGGCCTCGATATATCCGTGCACATCCAACTGTGATGAATCGATAAAATCTTCGGTCGTAACGGTGAAAGTCCCGTTTGAAGTCGCGTATTGATAAGTCAGCGGATAACGCAATTCGTCCATCATCAGGTACATGGAAACAAGCATGGAATCACAACCGATTTTTTCAGCCCTCAAACCATTTCCGAATTGCATCGTAGTTCCCGGATCCTGGAGTGTCACCGAGATTGCTCTCAGGTTGTTACAGCCATCCGTTGCACGAAGACTGTAAGTTCCTGCCGGCAGGTTTGAAAACGACGCATTGCTTTGCACCGGGGTTGCCGGACCTGAAGCCGGAAACAATTGCCAGGTAACAGGAGCCAGTCCCGTATTGGAAACCAGATTCCCCGTAATACTCCCGGTATTTGCTCCCGGACAGTACGGAGAAATTTTTACCGGGTTAAAATCCAGCATGGTGTATGTTCCTGTGATGGTAACATTTTGCATGGAATGCTGTCCGGCACCGTTTGCCACATCAATCGTGTAATTTCCCGGCGGAAGGGAAGTAAAAGTACTACTGGTCTGGACTGGTTGGGTCACCGGCCCGGAAACAATGCTGTATGTTAACGGCGGATTTGCTGTAGAAGCACTGATTGAAATCGTACCGTTATTGGGGCAGGTACTGACGGTTGGCGTAACCGAAGTTACGGTAAGCTGACCCAAAAGCGCTTTGGAGATCAGCAGAAAAAAAGAGGTAAGCAGCAAAAACTTCATTGGAGGTGTGCAGTTAAGCTTTAAAAAAAGTATCAGTTCACCTGGTAGACGGGGCTTTTTAACAACCGTTGCGTACAAATCCAAACAAAAACAGCAGTTAATGGATTTATTAACTGCTGTTCGATTATTTGTGTAAAATTTGATCTATTTCCATCCACCGCCCAGTGCCCGGTACAAATTCACCACCGATTGCAACTGGCTCAGTTTATCATTGATTCCGCTCATTTGGGCAGTGATCAGGTTTTGTTCGGAACTCAATACATCCGTGTAATTTGTTTCGGAGCGGTTACTCAGCAATTCCCGCGTATTGTCAACGGCTACAGTCAGCGATTCGATCTGCTTGTTGCGGATAGTCTCCCGTTCCACCGCGTTCTGATAGGAAAAAAGCGCGTTCGAGACTTCCATCCCACTCTTCAAAATCACATCCTGGAAATTGTAGAATGCTATTTGCTGATCCGCCTTCGCTGTTCTCAAACGCGCTTTATTCTGACCTCTGTTAAATATCGGCTGGGTCAATCCGCCGATAATGTTGTAGAAAACCGACTGACTGAACAAATCCTGGATTTTAAACGCTGCAAAACCACCGTTTGCTGTCAATGTTAGCGAAGGATAGAAATACGTCTTTGCCACATTCGTATTTTCGAAAGCTGAAACAAATGCATATTCTGCTGCCTGTACATCCGGTCTGTTCTTCAATAATTGCGAAGAAACTCCCAAACGCAGATCGGTGTAAATGACCTGTTCATCCAGTGTTCCGCGGGCAATTTGCTCCGGACCACGTGCCAGCAGGTAGTTCAATAAGTTTTCTGCCTGCCAGATCTGGTTTTGTAATTCCGGGATCATCACTTCTGCCGCGTATTGATTGGCTTCGCTTTGCAAAACTTCTGCACTCGTCACCTTCCCGGACTCCTGCAATGCAGTCAGTGTTTCAACCTGTCTTTTACGAATCTCCACTGTTTCCTGCGTCACTTTCAACTGCTTGTCAAAAGCCAGCAAATTGTAATACGTATTGGCAATATCTACAATCAATTGTGTCTGAATGGCGCGCTTGGACGCATCACTTTGCAACATTCCTGCAACAGCCCCGCGTTTGGCACTGCGTAGTTTTCCCCAGATATCCGCTTCCCAGGATGTCCCCAATTGAATACGGTTGGTATGCGTAGTTAACTGCAATAAACCAGGAGGAGCATTGACCGCTCTTTCCGATTGTTTCGCATCAGTGGAAGTAATGTCCAGCTGCAAAGTCGGTAAAAAGGCCATTTTGCTTTGTTTCAGGTAAGCCTGACTGATGTTGATCCGCTCAACCGCCTGTTTCAGGTTTAAATTCTGCGCCAAACCTTTAGCGATCAGATCCTGCAGAATGGGGTCGGAAAAAAGTTGCTTCCATTCCAGGTCAGCCATTGAAGTGGTATCTTCGGAAGGATTGTTTCTGTATAATTCGGTCGTCTTAATGTCATCCGGTCTTTCGTAACGCGTGGTAACACAGCTTGAAGCCACTAGCACCAAAGCGAAAAAGACGGTTATTCGTATGCGATTCATTTTCATGGATTGATTCATTTTAATGTGCGGTTTCTTCTTCTTCAATTTCTTGCTGCACTGGTCTCACTCTTTCCTGCAAGCGCTGGAAAACAATGAACAGTACCGGGATAACCAATACTCCGAAAATGGTACCGATCAGCATTCCTCCTACAGCTCCCGTTCCGATGGATGTGTTTCCGGCAGCTCCAACTCCGGTTGAAAGCATCAGCGGCAATAAACCGAAAATAAAGGCGAAAGAGGTCATTAAGATCGGACGCAAACGGGCAGTTGCCCCGCTCACCGCTGAATCTACGATACTCATTCCGTTCTTTCTTCTTTCGAGTGCATACTCTACGATCAGGATGGCATTTTTCGCCAATAGACCAACCAGCATCACAATCGTGATTTGCGTATAAATGTTGTTATCGACTTCAAAAAGCTTATCGAAAATAAATACTCCTGCAAGCCCGATCGGAAGCGAGAACAACACGGCAAGCGGCAAAATGTAACTTTCATACTGCGCACATAACAGGAAGTAAACAAAGACCACCACCAACAGGAAGATGTACAACGTTTGATTTCCACCCGCGCTTTCTTCCCGCGACAACCCGGAGAACTCGTAATCGTATCCCGCCGGAAGACTCGTTTTAGCCACTTCTTCAATGGCCTTCATTGCATCACCGGAACTGAATCCTTTATTCGGGGTACCGTTGACAGAAATTGCCGTAAACAAGTTGAATCGGGAAATAACCTGCGGACCATAGACCTGTTTCATCGTAATGAATTCGGAAATAGGTGCCATTTCCCCGTTTTTATTTCGGGCATAGATCGAATTCAAACTCTGGAGATTTTGCCGGCTTCCCGGTTCCGCCTGATAAATAACACGGTACTGCTTTCCGAATTTATTGAAGTTCGAAGCATACACTCCACCATAATATCCCTGCAAAACGCTCATCACATCATTCATGCTCATTCCGGCCTGTTTGATCTTCGCTACATTGACATCGATCTGGTATTGCGGGAAATTCGGGTTGAATGAAGTCGTTGCATACTGGATTTCCGGGCGCTGACTCAAAGCTGCGAGGAATCCCTGCGCCACATTATTGAATTTGTTGATGTCTCCACCTGATTTATCCTGTAACTGGAACTCAAAACCGGCCGTGTTACCGAATCCCTGGATGGTTGGCGGAGAGAAGAAAATGATCTTCGCATCCTTGATGTGTGCGGTTTTCGCGAAAAACTCTTCGATGATTGCCTTCACATCGCGGTCGCGGTCTTTCCACAATTTCAATCGGGTCAATACCATTCCATAAGAACTTCCGGTTCCGGAAATAATCGATCGTCCGACTACACGCAATGTAAATTGTGTTTCCGGGATGGAACGGACAATATTGTCGATCTCAGTCAGGATCTCATTCGTGCGCTCCTGCGAAGTTCCCGGTGCCAGTGAGATATCCGAGAAAATAGTTCCCATATCTTCTGCCGGAACGAATCCTTTAGGAGTGGTTTTCATTCCCCACACCAATAATCCTGTAAAAATTGCCAGGATCCCAACTACCACCCATTTCTTCCTGCTTAAAAAGGAAACAGACCCCTTGTAGCGGTTTGTCAATTTTCCGAATGAAGTATTGAACGCAATATTGAAGCGCTGCATGAAGGATTTTTTCTTACCGTGATCATCTTTATGTGGCTTCAATAACAAAGCACACAAGGCCGGACTTAAAGTCAATGCATTTACAGCCGAAAGAATAATGGAAATGGCGAGTGTTAACCCGAATTGTTTGTAAAATACGCCAGTAGATCCTTGAATGAAGCTTACCGGGACAAACACTGCTGCCATGACCAATGTGATCGAAACAATTGCGCCGGTGATCTCGTCCATGGCATCAATTGTTGCTTTTTTAGAAGATTTGTATCCTTCGTCCAACTTCGCGTGAACGGCTTCTACCACTACGATGGCATCATCCACCACAATACCGATAGCCAGTACCAATGCAAATAAGGTGAGCAAGTTGATACTGAACCCGAAGAGATTCAGGAAGAAGAACGTACCGATAATGGCTACCGGAACACTGATTGCAGGAATTAATGTGGAACGGAAATCCTGCAGGAAAAGGAATACTACCAGGAATACCAAAATAAATGCCTCGATCAATGTATGGAATACTTTTTCAATCGAAGCATCCAGGAAATCGTTGACGTTTACGATGGTCGTGTATTTTACACCTTTCGGGAACGAAGCCTGTGCTTCATCTAATACGGCCAGTGTTCCTTCAATGACTTCCTGTGCATTGGAACCCGCAGTCTGGTTCACTGCAACTCCCAAACCAAATTTCCCGTTTACCCTTACCGAACTGGCATAACTCTGTGCTCCCAATTCGATGCGTGCAATGTCTTTCAGCCTTAAAACCTCTCCGTTTTCACCCACGCGAATCACAATATCGCTGAATTCGGATTCTTCTTTTAACCTTCCTTTATACTTAATGGTGTATTGGTAACTTTGATCTCCCTGTTCTCCGAACTGCCCGGGAGCCGCTTCGATGTTTTGTTCTGCCAGGGCCTGGTTCACATCATCCGGAACCAAACCGTAACTTGCCATGATATCGGGCTTCAGCCAGATCCGCATGGAATAATCCATCAATCCGAAAGCTGTTGCATCCCCAACTCCTTTGATCCGTTTGATCTGGGGAATCAGGTTGATGTTGGCGTAATTCTGCAAAAAGGTCTGATCGTAAGTCGAATCCTCGCTATACAAGTTAAAAATCAGCAAGTTACTCGCCTGACGCTTCGTTGTTACGACTCCGGCGCGGTTTACCTCTGCGGGCAGCAAACTGGTTGCACGGGAAACGCGGTTTTGTACGTTTACCGCCGCTAAATCCGGGTTTGTTCCCAATTTGAAATAAACGGTGATGGTTGCTGTTCCATCATTTCCGGCAGTCGAAGTCATGTAAGTCATGTCTTCCACCCCGTTGATTTGTTCTTCCAGCGGAATAACCACATTGTTGAGCACCACATCGGCATTTGCTCCCTGGTAGGAAGCCGATACCTGCACGGTCGGCGGTGCAATATCAGGATATTGGGAAACCGGGATAGCCACCAGGCCCAGAACTCCGAGAATCACGATCAATACCGAGATAACCGTAGACAATACGGGTTTTTCTATGAATTTTTTAAACATAATTCGTTCTTAAGAATTGGATGTATACTGACACGTGAATCTTACTGATTCAATTCTGCATAGATTTCTTTTGAATCTGCCGGTACCGGATTGATCTTCATTCCGTCCTTCAGGAACTGGATTCCCTCCAAAACGATCTGATCTCCTGCTTTCACACCTTTGGTCACAATGTAGAAATGACCGCTCGTAGCTTCCATTACTTCCACATTCACCATCGTGAGTGCTGCATCTTTGCCAACGGTATAAACGAATTTCTTTCCCTGCACATCGGCTACTGCGCGCTGTGGAATTAAAAACCCATTGGAAATTTCCTGCGGGATCTGGACCTGTGCACTTCCTCCGCTTCGCAGCAGATTTAAGGCATTGGAGAATGTTGCACGAATTCTTGCGGAACCTGTTTGCTCGTTGATCAATCCGTTGATAGAACCAATCGTTCCTTTATCCGGGTAAAGCGAACCATCCGAAAGAACCAGTGAAACCTGGGGTGTATTGGCAATCTTCGCTTTCAGGTCTACACCTTTGGTATTGCGGATGAATTCCAATAACTGCTTTTCATTCATTGAGAAATAAGCATAGATCTTTGAAATGTTAGAAACGGTTGTCAGCGGTTTTGCCATCGTTCCGGAGACCAAACTCCCGGTTTTGAACGTCAGGCTTCCGATCACTCCTTCAACCGGGCTCGAAATGCGCGTATATCCCAGGTTCACATTTGCATTCACAAGTGTTGCTTCGGCCTGTGCCAAATCTGCCAGGCGCGATTGCAAAGTCAGGTCTGCTTCCTGCAATTCGTATTTGTTGACAATGTTCTTCTCAACCAATGATTTCGTTTTCTGCACTTGCAAACGAGCCACGCTCACACCTGCTTCCGCACTCTTCACTGCTGCACGTGCCGTACGTACCAATTGTTCGTATTGCGGAGCAGAGATCGTGAACAATAATTGTCCTTTCTTCACGAATTGCCCTTCGTCCACGAAAATCTTGTCTACAAATCCGTCAATTTTAGGATGAATGTTTACGTTTTCAATTCCTTCTAATGTGGCTGGATAAGTGGTTTGAATGGTGGTGCTGTGTTGTTCGAGCGTCAGAACCTGGTAAGGCTTGATCGCTCCGGCAGGTGCAGGGGCTTCCTCCGAACTGCAGGATGCCAAAAATACTAACGACAATGCCGCTAATATGTGGTTTGCTTTTATTATAATCATAAGTTTTTTGTCTTTAAAACTCTGTGCAATCGGGGTAATGAGCAAGAGTTCAAATCTGTTACTGGTTTAACTATTTGGTCAAATTTATGGCGCAAAGGTCTTCCAAAATCACAATAAAAACTTATTCAATTCATGCAATTAGCTATGAAAATCAAATATTTTACCTTTTTTAACACAAACTTAACTATTCACCCCGCGAAATGATTTGGGAGTTAGCTGTGTTTGCTTTTTAAAGAAATTGTTGAAGTTGGAAGGATGTTCAAAACCAAGGGTATAGGCAATTTCCGCAACAGAACTGTCTGTATGCCGAAGTAAGGCTTTTGCTTCATTGGCAAGACGCGAGGAAATAATTTCGGTGGTACTTCTTCCTGTAACTTCCTTAATAGAACGGTTTAAGTGATTGACATGGATGGACAATTTCTCGGCAAAATCACTCGGTTTCTTCAGTGACAATGATTGGTCCGAAGAATCGATCGGAAACTGTCTTTCAAGCATTTCCATAAACAAAGCGGTCAGAACAACAGATGCCTGCGGCTTTTTGTCTTCGTGGATATTTTGTGCACAAAGCTTGTTTGTTTGATGCAGCAAAAGATGCAGGTAATGAACGATCACCTCGTATTTCTTGATATAATCGCCTTCCATTTCATCCTGGATCTGTTCGAAAATAAACTCGAAAATCTTCGCCTGTTCATCCGTCAGCGGATAAACCGGATTCATTGTCGTATTCATCAACGGTGTATCCCGGAACAAGGTGTCCAGTAAATAAGTTTCGATGAAATGGTTGTTAAACAGGCAGAAATAACCTTGCTGATCTTCGGAAACCGGCTCCCAGACATGCGGTACATTTCGGTGATAGAAAATCAGTGTTTTTCCTGAAACCGGAACTTTACAGTCTTCAAAATGAATGATCCCCTCTCCTACAACCAGCGAGATCTTGTGGAAATCCGTCCGGTGAAGCTCCGTAATCCGCGCACATTGGATCTGTCCGCGCTTGAAAACATTGAAATGGCTCATTTTAGACAAGTGGGAAAACTGTTCCATCGTTCCCTTGTTCAGAATACTTGCATAAAACTCCTGTAAAGTCAATAATCCATTCATGATATAGAATTATGTTTTTCAAATATACGACATTTTGGAATTCCGAGTTCCGAATACCGGATTACGAATTAAAAAGTCATGTATTCTTCAAAAGCATGCAAGTGGAAACCGCGTGAGCATATTTCTTTCCTTCCGCATCGGTTAATTCCGCTTCTACGAGGGCGGTTGAATTCCCCAGGTGAATGACCTTTCCGGTTGCGGTAAGTACGCTTGATTGGGTACGGACCATTTTCAGGAAATTGACTTTGAGCTCCAAGGTGGTGTAAACGGTTCCTTTCGGCAACAAGGAGTGCAGTGTGCAGCCCATTGCCGAATCCAGAATGGCCGTGATCACTCCTCCGTGTACGCTTCCATTGGGATTGTAATGAAATTCCTGCGGTTCAAAATAAAAACTCACTTTCCCTTCCTCCAGATCTCCGAGTGAAAAATCGAGCGTATGGAGCAAAGGAGAAGCCGGAGCTTCCCCTTTTTTGATGGCTGACAAGTAGTCGAAACCGGAAAGGGTTTTGGACAATTCCACGCCTTCCAGCGGATTTTCCCAGGAATACTTGCGTTCGCGCTGTTTAATTGTTTCCATGCTTATTATGGTTCAAAAGGTTCAAACCAACAGCTGGCTTTTAGCCGCTGTGGTTTAAGGGGTCAAAAAGTTTAAAGAGTTCAAAGGGTTCAATTTTGAACGATTAAACCCTTTAATTTTTGAACATCATGCATGTACGAATTCCTTTGACATACCAACCGGCACCAGCCACTGATCATTCTCCATTGCACGGATCAATTCGACAGCAACTTCCTGGGGCGGAATTCCATTCTCTCCCCCGATCTCTTTCGAAAAATCAGTGTTCACCAATGGCGGGATCAGTTCAAAAACACGCAGCTGATTTTCAAATGTATTCCGCAATACATCAGTGTATGATTTCAAAGCCGCTTTACTTGCTGTATACGTAGGCAGCATCTTTTGAGGATAGTAAACCACGATAGATGTGATATTCACCACTGCCGGCTGTTCGTTTTTCAATAATGTTGGCAGTAATTTTTCTGTCAGGTCAACAATCGATAAGTAATTCGTCTGAATTTCCCGGTTTGCTTTTGAGAACGCACCCGCGTGCGCATTCAGCTCATAAACATCTGCATAGCCTGCATTGTTGATCACGATATTCAGTTCGGGATATTCCTGCTGAATTTGTGTCAGCAGCCGGTCCGCACTTTCCGGGTCAGTTACATCCCCGGCAATCGGAACCACATTTTCCAGCTTGTTTGCGGCTTCTTTCAGCCGGTCTGCATTTCGACCTGTAATCAATACTTTGTTTCCCAATTGAGCGAATTGTTTTGCCAATTCAAATCCGATTCCGGCAGAGCCTCCTGTGATTAAAATGGTGTTTCCGTTTGTTTTCATGTGTTTGATTTATTTATTTGTTTGTTAAAAAGAGTTCAAAGGTTCAAACCGACAGCAGGTTTTTAGCCGCTGTGGTTTAATGAGGTTCAAAAAAATGGTCAAGTCCGGATAGCAATCGGGATCAAAGAACTCAAAGTTGAAAATCGAAACCTTTGATTTTTTAGTTCGTTTGTACATTTTCGATTAGCATTGCGGTAGCACCACCGCCGCCGTTACAAATGGCAGCCATTCCGTATTTTGCGTTTTGTTGCTGTAACGTATGGGTGAGTGTAACCAAAATCCGTGCGCCGGAAGCTCCAAGCGGATGTCCCAGGGCAACTGCACCTCCTTTGACATTCACCTTTTCCAGGTCGATCCCGGCTAAGCGCGAATTGATGATCGGAACATTGGCATAAGCTTCGTTTAGCTCGAAATAATCGATCTGGTCCGCTTTCATCCCGGCTTTGCGAAGTGTTTTTTCAATAGCCACTGACGGGGAAGTGGTGAACCACTCCGGAGCTTGAGCTGCATCTGCAAACGCAACAATCTTTGCCAGCGGCTTCAGGTGATTTGCTTCCAGGAATTTTCCGGATACAATGATCAAAATAGCTGCTCCGTCATTCAGGTTGGAAGCATTCGCCGCCGTAATGGATCCGTCCGGTTCGAAGATCGGTTTCAGCTGGCTTACCTTTTCCGGGTTGAGCTTTTCGATGTCTTCGTCCGTATCGTAAACAAATTCACCTTTCTTTGTTTTCACAGTGATCGGTGTAATCTCCTCCTTAAAGCCGCCGGAAATTTGCGCCTGTTTTGCTTTTGCAAAGGATCGCAGAGTATACTCATCCTGCTCTTCCCTCGAAATACCATATTTTGTATTTGCCAGTTCGGCAGCGCTTCCCATATGGAAATCATGGTATGGATCCCACAAACCGTCTTTGATCATTCCGTCGGTAATCTGCTGGTGTCCTGTTTTCTGTCCTTCCCGGTGATTCTCGATGTAGTACGGTGCATTCGACATGCTTTCCATTCCCCCGGCAATGACTACGTCATTTTCGCCTAAAAGCACCGACTGAACAGCATAGGAAACAGATTTGATTCCGGAAGAACAGATTTTGTTGATGGTCGTTGCATCTGCTTCATCCGGAATTCCGGCTGCACGGGCTGCCTGCCGGGCAGGTGCCTGTCCGAGGTTTGCGGAAAGTACGTTTCCCAAAATGACAGCATCCACGTCCGCTGGTTTGATACCGCCTTTTAAAAGTGCATCCCCGATCACTTCCGCAGCTAACTGAGGTGCTGAGAAAGAAGATAAAGCCCCCATAAAACCACCTGTTCCGGTTCTGACTGCTGCTAAGATGTATGCATTGTTTTCCATGTTCTTGTTTTCTAATGTGTATTCGTTCGTGTTGTAAAACAGAATATACCAATCGGTATATTTTAAGTCAAAAAAAATTACCGGGTCATTTCGCTGATCATTTTCCGGATCAGGTTCAGGTTGGAATCCAAATGCCTTTTATTTTGAAAAGTCTTTGACAGGAGCATTCCTCCTTCGATCAGGGAAACAAACTGATCTGCAAAAACAGCCGCATCTGTTTCCGGCAGGAAAATCTCTTTTTTGATCCCGTATGCTGTAATCTTGCGGATATGCGTGTGCCATTCCAGCATGGCGCTGCACACCCTGGAGAAAAGTTTCGGGTTTGAATCGTCGGTATCTGCTGCTGCATTAAGTAAAGGACAACCGCCGGAAACATACACTTTATCGAACACTTCTCCGTAGAAATCCACATACACCAGCAATTGATCAACCGGATCAGTTAGCCCGACGGAGCGCCGGATAATTTCGTTCCGGATCTTCCCCAAATTGTGGTCAAAAGACGCCGCTGCCAACTCATTTTTATCTTTGAAATTCCCATAAACGCTCCCTTTCGTGAGACCGGTTGCAGACGTAATATCCGAAATAGAAGTTCCTTCGTATCCCCTGCTGTTGAAAATGGGAGCCGTTGTTTCTATGATGAACTGTCGTGTACGTTCTGCTTTTGTCATGGTACAAATGTAAGCGATTTACCTATTAAAATACCGATTGGTATATTTTTAAGTAAAAATTAACAATGAGACACACAAAAAGACTCATTTCTCCAACGTTTTATACTTTTAAGCAACCAATCCAATCAGCAACTATGAGTGATTCAAATAAACCAGCTAAGACTGTGGCAGCAGAGGAGATAATCGACCAATTCCTGGCTTCCCCAACGAACGTAATCGGCTCGAAGGAAGAAGAAGCGGTAATTGCATTGATGCGCAAGCTGCCTTCGGGGATGGATGAAAAGTGTTTGTTTGAAGCTCTGAAACGCATCGGACCTTTGAAGCTGTTTCGTTTTGCAGCCGGTTTTTCAACAGCATACATTCCGGTGCTGCGTGAAGTCATGCGCATGATTTACCTCAAAGACACTTTCACAAGCCGCATGATGAACCAATGCCTGGCTTTTGCGCTGGAAAAAGAGTTCAGCGAACCCGGTGCGGAACAGGAATACCGTGAAACTGCGGCATTTTTGCAGTACCTGAGCACTTTTTCTTTCCCGGTTGATAAGGCTGAAAACTTCAAAACTTCCGATAAGTACATTACCACCGCCGTTGGCGAACATGTGGCTCGAACGCTTGCTACTGTTCCTTATCAATCCCGCGACATCCGTGTTTTCAATTCCTTTATTTACGCACTTGGGAAAAGCAATCACCCGTTGGTGGAAACCGTTTTTCAGTTCCAGATCGGGAACAATACTAAACTACAAGAACTGAATAGCTTCCTGCTTGCACTTGCTCCGAACAAAACGCTTTCCAATACGGCAAAGGGATATCAACTGGCTTACGATAAATTAGCAGTCAACCAGAAAGCAAGCCTGGCAGACGAAGTAATCAAAGCCATTGGGATTGAAACGGAAATCGGTCAAAAATGGAGCTTCATGATCCAGTTGAGCAGCGACCCGACCGAAAAGAAACCCAAACGCGGTTGGTTTGTATCAATTGAGATTTCCAATCAGTGGACAGATTGCATTCAACTAAATGTGAAAGGTCCGAAAGGTGTTGCAAAAGGAAATGAACGCCATGGAGTTCTCATGAGCAAAGGACTCGGATTCCTGAAGATTGACTTATTCAACCTGCATGAAAACCTGGACGAGATTGGCCGGCTTTACGGAATAGAGAAATTCTATTGGGAAAATGTGGATGTATCTGTAAAAGGGCTGGATAGAACAGCGGTTAAACAGATCAGGAACTGGGTGAAATAATTACGCATGTCGAATCCCTAATTAATGAAGAATTCTAAAATCGAAAAAGCGACTCAGCGGAGTCGAAGTCCCTTTTCAATTCTCCTACACGAACAAACACGGATACTCCTCTTTCTGATTGATAAAGAATTCAATCTCAGCAGGTAAATTCGTTCGTCCAAACGAACGGAAAATCGGATCTCCTGCACCTTCATTAAAATAATCTTCCAGGTTTCGGTATTGAACGATCTCAACACTCTTGATGATATCTTTTCCTAACCAGTAAATGTTCTTGATTTTACCATAGGAAAACACTTTCAATCCGATCCCCTGCAAATCCGGAATAATGTCGGAAAATTCGATCAGATCTTTTACAAGTCTAACAGGTATAGCCATAGCACAACATTTTTGTTTTCAATCAATTAGGACCAAACTTCAATCCCTTGTTTCAGACAATACCTCAAAGTTACAACTTTTTATTCTTGACGGGCAAAAGAACTTTTTAACAACTGAAAGAATCAGTTGCTCCCGGTCTGAAACTAAATGATTTGGCCTGTGAATTACTTTTCATTCAAAATTTACGAAGTCCTTCTAAAGAAGTCTATTTTTAAACACTGCAATCCGGCTTCGCCCCTCCCCACCACTGAGCCAATAGACAGATGTCTATCTGTATTTTTCGCGCGGGTTTTGACCGTTTTTCAGTACTTTTGATCCATGGAATTCGGTAAAATTGACCGCAATTTATTGGATAAAGTAAATTTTCGTCTGCCGGAAGACGGAATATTCACTCAGCAGCTGAAGCCGGCTGTTGAACAACCCAAAATCTTCCTGGGCGGAGAAAGATGGGGAAGAAAAGAATGGGTTGGAATTATTTACCCGGCAAAAACGAAAGAAACGGATTTTCTAGACCATTACATTCGCAATTTCAGCGGAATCGAATTAAACACCACACATTACCAGGTTTATCCTGCGGCAACCATTCAAAAATGGGCAGATAAAGCCGCCGGAACGGATTTTAAGTTCTGTCCCAAATTTCCGCAATCCATCAGTCATTACAGCGATCTTTCAAGCGCAAAAGCCCATGCCGAAACCGATCGTTTCCTGGATTCAGTGATGAATTTCGGCAAACACCTGGGACCGTTGTTCCTTCAATTAAGCGAAAAATTCGGTCCGCAGCGCAGGGAAGCGCTTTTCAGTTACCTGCAAAAACTACCGCAAGACATTGATATCACGCTGGAAGTCCGTCACCCGGATTGGTTTGGAGATCCGGCAGCACAGGAAGAGTTATTTTCCGTGCTGAATGAATTAACTGTTGGAGCCATCATTACAGATGTTTCGGGAAGAAGAGATTGCGCCCACATGGAAGTAACCGCACCGGTGACCTTTATCCGCTTTGTAGGGAACGGACTGCACCCTACAGATTATGAACGGATCGACGATTGGGTGAAACGGATCCAATCCTGGATTCAGAAAGACATCCGGGAAATCCACTTTTACCTGCACCAGCCCGGTGGACTGTACGTACCACACCTGATGGAATACCTGGTAAAAGAACTGAATCTGAAATGCGGACTGAAACTCTCGGCTCCCAGATTCATCGAAACAACCGGAGATTTGTTCGGATAACTACACCTTATTTAACCGCTAAGAGCGCTGAGGAGGCAAAGTTTTAACACTGGTTCATCCCTTTACGTTCCTAGATTCTTACGCTATAAATAAGGCTTTCATTAAACCTTGAGCACACTATTATCGTAAAATCTTTACCATTTTCTCCCTTTCCGCTCTTTGCTTCTTTGCGATTAGATCCACCCCGTGAAAAACACCCTGACACCGCTCCGAGAGTATCCCCGTTTTTGATTTTCAACTGTTTATCGCCTTGGATTTCTGCCTACTTTGGTCGGGTAACCATATTCACACTCGACATGCCTCAAAACAAATTTGCTTTCGCCCGTTATACCCTCATTGATGAACTCCTCCGGAAGAGCATCTATGTGAAAACCGCCACCATTACCGAAACCTGTAAACAAACACTCGGCTACGAAGTTTCCCGCCGCACCATCCAGCTGGATCTGCATTCCATGAAAAACGATTCCTTCCTGGGATTCTTCGCTCCCATTGAGTATTGCGCAAAACGCAAAGCATATTATTACCTGGATTCGGACTACCGGCTGGGTTTTCAGCAATTAAACGTATCGGAAGTAAATGCACTGGAAAATGCGTGCAGTATCGCCTCCAGGCATTTAAAACCGGATCAGCGTGCCATCCTGGGTGATGTCATTGGTAAAATAAAGAAAAGATACATAACGAAATAAAACTTCGCCATTCTGACATATCCTTGTAAACTAGATTTTTTGAGTCCACTCATTCACTGATTATGATTTTCGAAGCGTTGCAATTGCTTTCCTTACAATTAAATGACTACCTGAAAGTACGTTTCAGGCTGACAGAAGATATTGTATACATTTCGCCGATCAAAGACCCTGCAAAGTCTTTTCCGAATCGCGTAGGAATTACACTCGTGGGGTTGGAGCGTGAAACTGCAGGCGGCGTGAGCTTCCAACGCAGAAATGTATCGGATTCAAGTTCAGCTCAAAGCGCTCCGTCGTGGCAAGTCAATTTAAATGTGCTTATTTCTGTCATTTTCCAGGAAAAACAGTACGAAGAATCTTTGCGCTTGTTTTCAGCGGTGGTCGCCTTTATTCAAAAAAACAACATGGTTCGTGCCGCCAGCGAAGGATTGGCTTTTTCATTGGAGGTTGTCAACCTGACAATGCACGAGCTCTCCAATTTATGGAGCATTTGTGGTGAGAATTACTATCCGTCCGTAGTCTGCAAGATCCGGATACTGGAAGTGGATGCAGGAGAAATCATCGATCTGTCTCACCTGGTTTCGAAACCCGAAAGCGATACCCAGGTGTTATGATCCAGCAAAAGGCATATCGGATCTGGCTCAAATTGGCAGTGCTTCATGAATACTTCGATTCACAGCAATGCGGGTTGATTATCGAACCGAATGCGGATACCAACCGTTTGCTTCAAAAAGCCGGAGTCCTGTTCAAACAGCAAAATTCCTGTTCGTGGGTCCTGGTTGCCGAAGAGGAAATAAACCTGGAGCCGGATACCATACTCTGCTTTCATCTAAAAGTGAAGCAAACCGATTTTTACTATTATACCGATCAAAAAACGAGCGCAGGTTCCGGTTGTTCATTTACCGACTACAACCGGGAAGGAATCTGGAAACAGCTGAATATTCCCGTTAACCCAAAGCGACTGGAATTAAAAGAACCTGAAACGATCGAACTTGCATTAAAAAGCGTGGTAAAACACGTCGAGTTCCTGGTTTTCCCTTCCGAATCCTATATGACAAATCCGTTAGAAGTAAGGGAACAACGTGGGAAAGTTGCATTCGACAAAGTGGAAACGGTGAACCTGCCGGGCACAGAAAAGACACTTTACCGATTCGTGACAAGTAAAACCATAGCACTCAAACAAAAAAGCGATTACCAATTTCATTTGTGGGAACTGAAAAAAAGCGGCGAAAACCTGCTAAGCAAATTACCGGACTTTCCGCTCGTGGCAGCCGTTTCACCTTTTAGTCCCAAAGACACCATAACAAGTTACATCTATTTATAAATCAATATAATAAACCAAACATGAGTACAATGAAAACACCTGGGGTATACATCGTTGAAAAAAACGCGTTCCCAAATTCAGTTGTCGAAGCAGCTACCGCCGTGCCCGCCTTTATCGGGTACACGGAGTATGCAAAAGACGGAAACAAATCGCTGTTAAACAAGCCCTGGAAAATCAGCTCCATGGCAGAATTCGAGCAGTATTTCGGCGGTGCACCGGTTCCGAAATTTGCCATTACGAAAGCTGACAACAAAAAAACCGATGCCGGGGCAACAGAAGGAAATGACAAGGATAAGGATAAAGAAGCTGAATCAGAGCCTACTACTTCCGTATTGCTGATAAATGGTGCAAAATACACCATTGAGCGCACCGACAAATACAATTTCTACTACCAGATGCGTTTTTTCTTCGCAAACGGCGGAGGTACGTGTTACATCGTTTCGGTAGACGAAGGATATGCCAATGATTTGGACGAAAAAAAACTGACTGAAGGAATTACAGCACTTTTGAAGGAAGAAGAACCAACCATGGTTTTGGCTCCGGAAGCAGTATACCTTAAAACGGTAGACCAATGTGCAAATGTACAGGGAGCTATTTTGAAACACTGCGGATACGAAATGAAAAACCGTGTTGCTATTTTCGATATTTACAACGGTTTTCAGGACAATGACCAGGTAATCAAAGATTTTCGAGAAAAGATCGGTACGGAATTTTTGAGTTATGGAGCTGCATACTATCCGTGGATGAATACCTCCATTGTATCGGACACGGAATTGAATTTCCTGAACATCGAGGACAAATCCAAAAGCATTCTGAAAGAAATTTTGAGTGCTCCGAAACAAACCCCTCAGAATACAACTGTTGACGGTAAAAAAACAGAGCCGAATCCGTTACAGGAATTCATCGATCTGGCGATCATGAAAGCTCCGACCGATACGGCAGATACAGCCGCAGCAGATGCAGAAGAGAAAGAAGAAAAAGACGACAAGGATACAAAGGCGGATGATAAAAAACCGGTAACGCAACTGGATCTTGAAACCGCACACAAAGTACTTTCCCGTCATTCTTCTGCCTACAGCGAAATCATGCGCGAAATCCTGTTGATCATTAACCAGTTACCTCCATCTACAGCAATGGCAGGAATTTACACCCTGGTCGACAGCACAAAAGAAGTTTGGAAGGCTCCGGCAAACATCGGTCTTTCCCATGTGATCAGCCCAACAGTGAGTATTTCCTTCAAAAACCAGGAAGACCTGAACGTTCCGATGAATGGTAAAGCAGTCAATGCAATCCGTTACTTCGTTGGTGAAGGTGTGAAAGTTTGGGGAGCACGTACGCTAGACGGAAACTCGCTTGACTGGAGATACATCAACGTACGCAGAACCATGCTTATGCTGGAAGAATCGATCAAAAATGCATCCAAAGCATACGTTTTCGAACCAAACGTTGCAAATACGTGGGTAAGCGTGCGAAGCATGATCAACAGTTTCCTGACCGGGATCTGGAAAAGAGGCGGTTTGGCAGGATCTACTCCGGAAGATGCATTCAGCGTACATATCGGCTTGGGCGAAACGATGACCCCGGATGATATCCTGGAAGGAATTATGCGCATTACCATTTTGGTAGCTATTTCCAGACCGGCTGAATTCATTGAGATCACATTCCAACAACAAATGCAAAAAAGCTAATTAAACAAGTTAAATGGTTCAAAAGTTTAAACAGTTCAATTTGAACATTTGAACATTTGAACATTTGAACATTTGAACATTTGAACATTTGAACATTATCCATTTTCAATTAAATAAAAAGAAATCATGGCAGGAGAAAAACAAGACAATGTATGGCCACTACCGAAGTTTTACTTCCAGGTAAAAATCGGTGATAAAGAAGTTCCGTTCCAGGAAGTTTCCGGATTGGATATCGAAGCGCAGGTAATCGAATACCGCCACGGGAACAGCAAAGAATTTGCTACCACCAAAATGCCGGGAATCCGTAAAACCGGAAACGTGACCCTGAAAAAAGGTGTATTCGTGAAAGACAACGGATTCTGGGATTGGTTCAATAAGATCAAAATGAACACGATCGAACGCCAGACAGTGGTGATCAGTTTGCTAGACGAAGCCGGAAAACCAACCATGGTCTGGACGCTAAACAACGCATGGCCTACCAAAATTTCCGGAACGGATATGAAATCTGACGGAAATGAGGTGGCGGTTGAAACGATCGAGATCGCACACGACGGATTAACTATTGCTAACAGCTAATAACTAAAGCATGAGCGATCCGAATTGGGAACTTCCTGTTTCTTTTTATTTCCAGGTGAAAATCGGGAGTGAAGAGTACGCATTTAAAGAAGTAACCGGATTATCGGCTGAAATAGAAACAGAAAGCATCAAAGAAGGAGGTGTGAATGAATTTACATACCTCCTTCCTAAACAAGTCAAGCATGCGAACCTGAGTCTGAAAAGAGCCCTGAATCCGGTCAGCAGTTCCGACGTTTCCTGGTTTAAAGAGGTGATGGAAGGAGATTTTTCCGTTCCGATCCTTCCGCGAGACATCATTGTGAACCTGCTGGGCGAAAAAGGAACTCCAATTTATACCTGGACCTGCGCGCAGGCGTATCCTGTGAAATGGGAAGTCGGGAACCTGGACTCACAATCCAATTCCATCCTGATCGAACGAATAGATTTTGCATACACCACTTTGAAACGTTCCTGAACTTATGTCAATCATCATCAAAGAAATCAGTATCCGGACAACTATTGAGCGAAAAACAGGCTCAAACAGTGACTTCGACCTGAAAGCAGCAAAACTCAAAAGGGATATTTTGAGAGAAGTGCAGGAAACACTTCGCAAACAACGAATCAAAAAAGGAGACCGGTAATGGGAGAATTAGTCAAGCTGAAAATACTGGGATATGAAACCCCAAGCTATTCTGAGTCGAAGAAAAGCGGTGAATTTGTGACGCAGGTCAATCCCGCAACGCTGAAACTCAAGAAAAGGATAAACTATTCCAGGGACGGGGAAGCGCAGGGAGTTGCGAACAAGCGCAAATTCAAATCCCAGGGACTTGACAGTCTTTCATTTGAAATTTTGATGGACGACACCGGGATTATTCCGAATAAATCCGGGAAGATCAAGGAGCGCGTCAGTCAATTGGAACAATCCATCTACCGCATCAATTCCGAAAGCCATGAACCCAGCTACACCAAAGTGGTTTGGGGAACATTCATTTTCCGTGGAAGGGTTGAAAGCATGAATTACGATTACAGCTTGTTTTCTCCCGACGGATTTCCACTCCGGGTGAAAGTTTCTTTCTCATTCGCGGGCCATTTTGATAAAGACACCACACAAATGAACTCACCGGACCTTTCGCGCGTGATCACTTTCCGCGAAGGAGATACCATTGCACGTTACTGCGATGAAATCTACGGCGATGCTTCCTTTTGCCACGAAATAGCAGAATACAACCAACTCAGCGAATTCCGGAAAATCGAGCCCGGAACAAAAATTCACTTTCCTCCATTAGCAAGAAGATGAGCGTATCTCCCGAAAAAAATAGCGAAGGCCTGGTAACTTTCACCGTTTACAGTGAAGGGAACAAGATCAGTGACGCGTTTGAAATGGTTTCAATCCGTGTGCGGAAAGAAGTCAACCGGATCAGCCGCGCAATCCTGGTTTTTGAAGCAGGCGATATGCCCATGAAGGAAATTCCCGAGAGCGACGATGAAACCTTTGCGCCGGGGAAAGAAATCCGGATAGAAGTTGGTTACCAGAATAACGAACAGATCATCTTCCAGGGAATGGTCATTTCGCACAATGTAGATATCCCGGAAGAAGAACCGTCTACACTGGAAATCGAATGCGCCGATTTCGTTTTCCCATCAACCATGGTGCGGAAAAACAATCTTTTTGAGAATAAAACCGACAGTTCGATCATCCAGGATATCCTCAGCACGCACAATGTAAGCGTCAAAGTCGATGCAACATCCGTTACCCACCCGGAATTAGTCCAATATTACTGTTCCGACTGGGATTTCATCTGTTCACGCGCAGACGCCAACGGTTTGCTGGTTATTTCAAGCGGAAAAGACGTGAAAGTCATCAAACCCGCAGTAAGTGCGGCCGCCACGTTAAAAGTAACGTACGGAGAAGACCTGATCGCATTCCGCGGAGAACTTCAAACCTCCGACCAAAATACAGGTGTGGACGCTTACGCCTGGGATATCGCTACGCAGAAAGTACTGAAAGCTTCATCGGCAACTCAGACACTGAATGAACAGGGAGACCAGTCGGCTTCCGATCTTTCCGAATCAATCGGAGGTGAGCGCATGAACCTTCAAACAGAAAGTTACGGAGATTCTTCACAGCTCCAGACCTGGGCTGATGCACAGGCTTTGAAAGCAGGATTATCGCGCATTCGCGGTGAGATCAAATTCCAGGGAAGTTCGCTTGCCGTACCGGGATGCATCATCACACTGGATGGATTGGGAAAACGCTTCAACGGAGACGCTTTTATCGGCTCAGTGGAACACGAAATTTCGGACGGAGAATGGATTACCACTGCCGGAATGGGAGTCAATCCCGAACTCACTACTCAAAACCCGGATGTCAATACTCCGCCCGCTTCCGGCCTGCTTCCCGGAATAGAAGGTTTGCACATTGGTGTAGTCAGCAAAATAGACGGAGATCCTGCAAAAGATTACCGCATCCAAGTAGAATTTTCCCTATTGGGAAGCAGCAAGAATTTGGTTTGGGCGCGTTTAAGTAATTTTTGGAGCAGCAAAAATTTTGGCGCTTTTTTCATACCCAATGTCGGTGACGAAGTGATCCTTGGTTTTTTGAACAACGACCCCACTTACCCGGTCATCCTGGGAAGTTTGTACAGTTCGGCAAACCCGGCACCCCTGCAAATTGATAAAAAGAATCCGATCCAGCTCATCCAGACTAAAAACGGCATCAAGCTGGAAATGGACGACGAAAATAAAGTAGTAACAGTCACCACTCCCGGCACCAATAAACTGGTACTGAGCGACAAAGACAAATCCGTTACCCTGGCCGATCAGAACGGAAATAAAATCGTGCTTTCGGATAGTGGAATCCTGATCCAGGCCACCAAAGAAATTACGATCAAAGCCGGAACGGAGGTAAAGGTAGATGCAGGAACAAATTCCAGCATAAAAGCTGGTGTGAACGCAACGGTAAAAGGTACGAATGTAGAACTGACAGCTAATGCAAGTTTCACTGCGAAAGGAAATGCATCGGCAGAATTATCCGCAGCCGGACAAACAGCTGTGAAAGGCGCAATAGTAATGATCAATTAAAAGCACATGAGTTTAGCAGCAAGATTAACAGACATGCATACCTGCCCGATGGTTACTCCGGGAGTTCCGCCGGTTCCGCATGTGGGCGGACCAATTTCAGGTCCGGGAACTCCAACCGTACTGATCGGTGGTTTACCTGCCGCTACGTTGGGCGACATGTGTGTTTGCGTTGGTCCGCCAGATACCATTGTTAAAGGCTCAACAACGGTTCTGATCGGCGGAAAACCGGCTGCCCGCATGGGCGATACCTGTGCGCACGGCGGTGCAATTGTTTTAGGATGTCCAACAGTATTAATCGGCGGGTAAGATGGAAGACAAAACATATTTAGGAACCGGCTGGGCTTTTCCCGTGAGATTTAATCAACGGGGAGTGTCTTTGGTTTCCGACGAAGAAGACATTTTTGAAAGCCTGCGAATCCTTTTTTCCACCATTCCGGGAGAACGGGTTTTCCGCTACAACTACGGATGCCCCATAGACAAATGGGTCTTTTCCAAGATCGACCTTTCGGAACGGACCATGATCATTGACATCATTGAACAGGCCATCCGGGATGGAGAACCGCGGATCATTACGGAAGCAGTGGATGTGGAAGTCCGCGACCCGCTGGAAGGAATTCTCTGGATCAAAATCGAATTTACGATCCGGCAAACAAACAGCAGGAAAAGCATGGTTTATCCATTTTACTTCCTGGAGGGAACACAACTTTAAAAGTGAAAATTGAGAAGTGAAAAGGCATTTCTACTTCGCTCAATGACCTTTTAAACAAAGGTAACTGAATGCTTGCGCTGAAGCTACAGCAAAGGCACAGCAGAGCCAAAGGCAACATTTGAATCTACATATATGAAATTAAAAGCAGGACATAGCAGAAAAGATCGTTTAGATCGCTTGCGCGTTCCCGGCACATTTAAAATGCTGGACAACGACAAGGGTGCTATGCTCCAAAAACTGCTTCTGATTTCCAAATGGATCCGTTTTTACAACGAGCAGGAAGAAATTCCTTCAGGAAATAATCCCGTTGAATCGTTCAATGAATCGGACGAAAGTTTCTATGCGCACCTGGGAGAATTGAAAGCCCTCCTTACAAATATTCAAAACAAGCATGCACATACTGCGATCGGGAAAATGGAACCTTCCCAGGCCCTTTTGCTTGCTTTTGTGGAAAACCTTCAGAAAGTTACCGAACAATACAATATGCGCTGGAATGAATTCCCGGAATGGTATTTAAGCGAATACCTCGGGATTCAACCACTTTCCGTTCAGGGAGACCGTGTCTGGCTGGCTTTCGAAAAAACAGTTCCGGGAACGGTTACCATTGAGAAAAACACGGGGTTTGTGCGGAAAAATGCAGATCAGAAGACCTTAACTTACCGGCTGGAGGATGAAGTAATCGTCCAGGATATTGCCCCGATCAGTGCATACTCCGTTTGCTTTGAGCGCAATCCGTATCACTACCCCGCCGCAAACCTGAATTTTGTAACAGCGATAAAAACACGTGACCTGCTTCACGATACTCCAAGTCCCGACCGCAAATTGATGTTCGACCAGGAATTCCATTCACGTGAAACCCGCGCTATCGGAATCCGGATTGCTGCCCCTTCCCTGCTTTTACGTGAAGGAAGCCGTTCGGTTACCATCTCTTTCGAAGGAGAAAACAGGGAGTGGCTTAAGATCCTGGAGAGAACCGAACAGAAACTCGTAGACCTGGAAATACTGAAACTGAAAGGGAAACTGAGAACAGAATCGCTGCAACTGGAAAGGCACAAGCTCTTAAAGATCAGCAAAAACAATGCGGATGCGGCAAAACGGCTCGAGGTCATTAACAGGGAACTGCAAAAGATCAAGCTGAAAAGCCTCAGACTGGAAAAACTGAAATTAAGCAACAAGGAATTACAAAACCTGAAGTTCGACTGGAGCTATCAAGCCCCTTTCAGGTTGTACCTCCTGAAAACAGGAACCAGGGAATTAAATAAAGTAACATTAAGCAACCGGGAACTCAGGAATTTGAAACTCGACCGATGGGAATTCATCAAGCAGGAACTGAACAACCTGAACCTGGTCAGGACCGAAGGTATCCGTCAAAAAATCCGCACAGATATTTTCAAGAACCTGTTCTTTATTACGATTAGTACCGCAACAGGCTGGTCAAAGGTGAATATCTTCAAAGTTAAAAACGATGACCTGGGTAATCGACTGATCCTGGAATTCTCACTACCGGAAGAATTTCCTTCTACCACCGGCTGCAACAAAGAAATTCATTATTTCGAGTCGGAATTTCCTGCAATCCAGATCCGGCTGAATTTTGACGCCTGGCTTTACCCGTATTCGTGGATCCACAAACTGCACGTGCAGCGAATCCTGATCCATACTGAGGTAACGGGAATCAGCGACGTGCATGTTTACAACGAACTGGGAAAAATAGACAATTCGAAGTCATTTCCTCCTTTCGGGATCAATACTTCCGCTGGAACCTGGATGGCAATCGGGAATTACGAAATGGCGATAAAAAACACTAAAACGATCGACGTTTCCATTAAATGGAATCAACTTCCGCTGCATCCCAAAGGTTTAAAAGGCCATTATGCTGCTTATCCGGAACCGATTGATAATGACTCATTCAAAGTCCGTACACGCTATTTGAGTGATAACAGCTGGTTTCCCACAACCGGAACAAGCAAATTCAACTTGTTTAAAGATGCGGTAGTTGAAGATCCCAACGAAGCAAAACTGGACAAAGCTGTTTCGGACGAGAGCGATTTTAACGAGATCAACATCAAAAAAATGACGGCATTCGATCATTCCGAGGAAGAATACATCTACACGATCAAATCACGGACCGGGTTTGTGAAATTCACGCTGGAAAACCCGGAAATGGGATTTGGGAACCAGGAATACCGGGATTTGTTCACCGAACGGATGATGATGAAAAAATGGCGAAAAAAGCGCCTTCCGGTCTTGCATCCGCCCATATTTCCACATGTTGAGAACATGACACTGAATTATGTTGCAGAAGATATCATTGACCTGAGAAAAAATACAAAAAACAGCAAAGTCCAGGTCGATCAGTTGCACCCTTTCGGAGTTGTTTCTTCAACAGATTCGAGTACCAACAATGGGATTCCATTTGTTTTTTCGCAGGAAACAGATGCCAGTCTCCTGATGGGATTCAAAAATGTAAAAGGCGGGGAAGTGTTCTCCACGTTTACCGTTTTTGAAGCGGTGAGCAATGAAATGACAAACGACGATATTCCCAAAATCACCATGTATTGGGGAGATGGCTATTATTGGGAAGAAATTCCGCGCGGGTTCCTTTTAAAAGATGAAACAAACCGAATGACAATCAGCGGAAACCTGGTTTACAACTTTCCGTCTCACATTCCACCGAATTTATACGACAAAGACGGGATTTTGTGGATCCGGACAGGCTTTGTGAAAAATGCCGAATTTGTACCGGATATCCGGGCATTTTACAACAATACAGGCTTGGTCATTCTCGAAACAGAAGATGCTTCCGCTGAAAAAATGCTGTCATTCAAAAATTCGAATGGAATCCTGGAACCGGAGAAAAAATTACCGGGAATCAGCAGTATCGAACAGATCACCACTTATTTTTCAGGCCAGGAACTGGAAGATCTGAAAAGCATGCAGGTACGTATTTCGGAGTTTGTAACACATCGTGGAAGAGCTGTAACAGCAAGAGATTTCGAATTATTGACCTTACAGGAATTCTCCGACATCGGTAAAGCATTGTGCCTGCCGAATACCAATTTAAAAGGCAAGCGCAAAGGAGTTGTTACCGTAGTGGTCATTCCTCAAAACAAGCTGAAAACCATTGATAATTCCAAACCGATGGTTCCGTCCGGGATCCTTTCCCGCATCGAAGATTTTTTAAACGCCAGCGCATCTGAAAATGTACTGGTGGATGTGGTGAACCCGGTTTACGAAGAAATCCAGGTCAAATGTGTGGTCCGTATCAAAGACCGGAACCAGCATATTTCACTGGAAGCCATTCATGAGATTTGTGACAATTTCATTGCTCCGTGGCAAAGCAAAAACACCCTTCCGAATTTCGGGGAAAGCATCAATTTCTCCCGGGTCTACGAAGAAATATCCGGAATCGACTTCATAGAAAAAATAGAACACCTGGAATTTATCCTGATTTCACAAGATAAGACCAAACCCGGAAAACGCAAATTCCATCATTTAAACACAACCGAAATAGATCCGGGAAAGATGCAGGAAACACCCTACATCCTCACCCCCGACAAACTATACAAATTATTTGTCCCGGCTGAAACACATATTATCCAGGTCGTGGAATCCAATGAACCGGATTCCCTGTCATACGGCTTGGGCGACATGGAAATCGGGAAATCATTCATTCTTTAAAAATACCCCATCATGGCATATAGAAACAGGAACACACTGATTGAAGGTTTTAGTAAAGGACAGCGTCCTACCGCTGATGATTTTAAGAATTTGATCGAATCCACTGTCAATATTCTCGACGACGGCTTTTCAAAAGATGCCCAATCCGGGATTAAACTTGCTCCTATCTCCGAAGAGAAAGGAACGGTGATGACCTTTCTTCAGAACATGACAAATGAAGCCGGGGCCTGCTGGAAATTCGATGTACGCAACAACGATATGTACATCAGCAATTCTGATAAAAACGGCAAAGGCCAGATGATCCTGCTGAAACAAAACGGCGAAATGGAACTGGGAAAAGAAAGTGCCGGAATTTACATGAAGGGAACACTGCACGCAGAACAGCGTTCCGGTAAAAAAGCGGAACCGGTAAGAGCCGATGGCCAGTGGCATGATCTAACGGATTACCTCGAGGGAATTCATGCGCTGGAAGTGGTTTGTGTTATGGGGAAACGCAACACCGGGAAACACGCTATCCTGGTAGCTCATGCAACACATTGTTTCGGGGCAAAACCCCGAATCCGCAGAATCCGTTCACACTTTGGATTTTTCGGGAACAAGCTTGTCCTTCGCTGGGTCAGGTCAAAACAGGAACGTGCCTGCAAACTACAGGTAAAAACGCGCTTAAAGCCCGGAAGCGATATTTTCATCCAGGCTTCCATTACTTCACTTTGGGACAATCCGCTCATGGAAAAACTGTAAGACATGTTCATTAAAAAACGAGAACGTACGGACAATTTCTACCAGGAACTCCAAGAAAAAACATTGGAACGCCTGCAGGAATTAAGCGGTGATATCTGGACAGATTTCAACGTTCACGACCCGGGTGTTACCATCTCGGACAACATGAACTATGCCTTGTTTGAACTGCAATACAAACTGGAACTTCCCTTCCGGGCATTCGTAGGGCCTCATCCGGAGGAATATGCGGGCAAGGGAATTTTACCGGCAGAACAGATTTTGTCTCCATCCATTGTTACACCCGCAGATTACGAGCAGTTGTTCTTAAGTGATCCACGTTTGAAACCTTACATGGAAGACTGTGTGGTGGATTTTGACCGTGGATTTTACCGCATCAGGGCCTATGTTTCACTCGAAGCCATTTCAAAAGCCATCGAACTGAAAAGCACCTTAAACAGTAACCTGGAGGAAGAGCAGGCATGGGAAAATGAGCAAAAAAACATCAAGGAATTCATTTTTGAATTATTCCATGCAAACAGGAATCTGTGCGAAGATTTGCGCTGGGCAGATATCCAGGTACTTTCAAAATCCGGGAAACTCAAAAAGAAACCAGAATACCACGAACCCGTTGAAACAGCATATAAACTGGAACAGGAGAAAGTTCCCGTTAAAATCCGGGATTACCATTCTTTTCAGCTGGACTTTCCGGATGTTTACGGAATCGGGGAACGCGGACTTCCGCCGGAGGCTTCCGAACGAAATGAAGCGCATGTTATGCAGCTGAAAGGTTACCTGCTGATGATGGATTTCCTGATGGCAAATGTAACCGAACAGGTGCAAAACTCACCGCAGCTGCTCAGTTTCACAGAAACCCCGCCCACAGGAAAAGTGTCACTCGTTTCCATTCCGGGTGTGGAAAAAATGATTAACTGGGAGAAGATCAAAAGGGAAAACAAGGACCAGTTGCAGACAACTGCATCGATTTTGAGCAAAAAACTGGGATTCATTGACATCCTGGACACATTGTATGGCGAAGATACCGACCGGTTTTTCCAGGATTTTCAACCTCCGAAACAGAAATTGGCTTACCGCTCCACATTGACACAGGAATTGCCGGAACTCAACCGGAACCGTTTTAGGTCATTCAATAAGCTGAAACCGGCCGAAAGCAACATCATTTTCAAGGAATTGTTTTCCCTGCTTCATGGAAAGAAAGTCGAATCAGAAGTTCCGATCCGGGATTTACTGGGCAAATTCGAGCTGGACCTGCTTTCGGATTCCGTTTTCTTCGAGCAATACGAGGTTTACCTGGACATTGCCCCTATTTCCGGAGTTTTTTACAATCCCATTTTTAACGAAACTCCACAACATATTCCTGTTCACGAGATGGATTGGAAAGAAGAATATTTCCCTTCCCTCCAGGAAGAAATCAGTTTGATCCGACGAAATGCACTCTTTGAAAGCCTTCCTGAAGTGGGCGATGATCCTGAAAATTACCGCATGATCCGATTAAGCGAAAATGGCCGTTGGATCCTTGTATTCCGTTATCCCGGGAAAAAAGACTGGATGATCCTTGGTTCGTACCGGACCAAAGACCACCTCATCCGCTCAGCGAACCGTTTTTGGGCATTTATGCGATTTTTAAACCCGGAAAGGCACTTATTCTACCTGGTAGAACATCGATTGCTCCAATTCACCCATCCGAAAAAACGGGATGAAGAAGAAGGATACACTTTGTCAATCATTGCTTCCAACCGGTCCGAAAAGAAAAACGAATACGATCAGCTGGTACACCTGCTCAAAGAGCGACTTCCGGCACATCTGAGCATTCGTCTTTACCAGATGGAACAGGACCGTATCCAAGATTTTGAGCAGATCTACTACCGGTGGCGCGAAGCACTTGCGTCCGGGAATATCCGCAAACTGATCCATTTTTCAGAATCCATCCGGGCATTTTTCACAGTTAGTAAACCCTATCAAATCATTCAATGAACAGCATTTCGTCCATATCGCTTCATGTAACTGCCGGAAATGAGTCGTTCATACAGGAATGGTACCGCGACTTTGAACTTTTTGCAGAAAAACACATCACGGCTGTGGCAGACCGGGTACTGATGCGTTGTGACCAGAATGGTTTTGAAATCGAGATCTCCAAACTGAATATTGACCTGGGAACTATTTCCGAAGAGGATTTCGAAAAGCACTTCGAACAGCTTTTGGAGGAAAAACTCGAAGAAAGTCTCCTGCATGAACTTCTTTACCCGGCCAGGAAAGAAGATAAACGACTGGACGAAGCGGATTATCAGCTGGAAGCTCTGAAACAATTCCTGTTGAGCGGAAACCTGAACTGGAACCTGGCAAAACGGTTCAAAAACAGTGCAGACTTATTCCGGCAAGTACTTAAAAACCGGTCAAAAGAACTCAGCTCATTCCTGCGATCCTATGGACATTACAGCAGTTTGCAGCACCGCATGATCTACCAGTTTGAAGATGAGCATTTGTTTGATGTAGTGAATCTCGTTGCTCCGGAAGAGTTTTCATTCATCCGTTCCTACATTCTATTCCTACGTGTCAAATATGCAGAAGTACCGAAAGTCCAGATTCGGGAGGAAGAACGCCGGATTGCCGTCTGGAAAGTAATTTATGCCTATTTACTCAGCAATCAGAGTGCCACTTTCAATAAAAAATTGTTCGTCAAAGGAACCATCGGGAACCTTGCGGCACACATCAACCTGAGTTATAGCGAACTGCTTCAGGCACTGACGCAGTTTTCGGATCGAAGTTCAGGAAATACCGTTCCGTCCGGGCTGGAAATCATCCTGAATGAACTGAAAGAGGAAGAATATCATTCCACTATGGCTGTGCGGACTCAAAAACCGCACGAATGGGCGCACATTCTGCGTGAAATGAAGGTTTCGAAACAGGCATTCAAACTGCAGGAGCAGGATCTCGACCAATTGCTAAGTTTACTGGGGAATGAAAAATACGTGCTGCGGATCATCAAACCGATGCGCGAACCGGAAATATTTGACCTGGTGCGGCTGATTGTGTCCGCATCCGATGCTTCTTTCGTCATTGACTATGCTCAGCATTTGAACAGGCAAAACCAAAGCGGTGCACTCCAGGGAAAATCGAGCGGGGAATTTTTATTATTCAAATGGCAGATTCTATTTCCCCTGATCGTGCTTTCCAAAAGTGCGGCGATCAACCGGGAATACCTGGTACGACAAGTATTCAAGCGGCTTTCTGCCCGTTACAACATGGATATCCGGCAAATCATCGCATTCGCATACCAGGAAATAACTAGCTGGAACATACAAACAGGACTGAAACAAGTGGTTACACAACTGTACCAGGAATACGTCCAGGGAAAAACAAAATCCGAACAAAGTAAAACTTTTGACTCCGTCAGTTTTCAGATCAGTTTGCTGGAAGAACAGGCAAAACTCAGTAAAGAACAATTGCTGGATCTGAAAACACAGTTAAGCTCTTCGATTTTCCGGGAATTGCTTCTAAACCAACTGGGAGAATCCGCACGACACCGCTTGTTGAGTATTCTTTTACCTTCAAAGGCAAGTGAGTTATCCGCCTTCATGCATGTGCTTGACCAACCGGGCAGGAATTCAAAAATAGGCGTTCAGGCAATCCCTTCGATCCAGCGCCTGAAATGGACTTTCTTGTTCGATGTGCTGGAAGAAACCAAAAACCAGGTATTCAACCAGGAACACATCGTGCAGCGGATCCTGGAAAAAACAGGGGCGCATTACAATTTATCGCTCAAACAGTTGGTTGATTACTTCTTCCTTGATTTCAGCAATTCGCATTTTTCACTTCCTTTCAACTTATACAAAATCCTGGCTTCGATCAAACTGAAAATGGATTCGGCAAGCACTGTCGAAAAAACAGCGAAAAAAGTGATTCCTTCCCAAAAACAAATTGAAAACAGGAAATTACTGCTCCGGTATTTCGTGGAAAATGAGCAGAGTATGCCTATGATTCATGCCATTTCTCAGGACCTGGAATGGATGAATTTCCTCACTCCCGTTCTCGATGCGATGCAACGTCTGGTTGACTTTATCCGGCAAAAATGGAAGATCCGGATCAACAATCAACTGCTGCTTCAAAGTGTTTTCAGCTTTTCTAAAAATGCCGCACACCGCAATCAGAAAGAACTCCTGGATGAATTGTGGCAATTGATCCGTAAAAGTTTAAGTCCGAAACAGGAAGCTCAGCTAATCCGGCAGTTTCTCACCGCAAACGAGCAGGAATTACTGTTCAGGCAATTGAAACAGGCACTTGAAAAAGACTCCGGCAACTACCCGGCAGAAAATCCCGAAGCAGAAGACGAGGAGGAAATCCCGGAAGATCCTGAAAAAGATCCGGAAGAAAACACTGCTGCCCTGCATTTTATTGAGAATGCCGGGTTGGTGCTCATCACACCGTTTTTACCGCGGCTCTTCACCATGCTGGAATTAACCGAAAACGGGAAATTTAGGAACCGGGAAGCGCAAATTAAAGCCATTTGCTTAATGCAATATGCCGTAGCCGGAAACGGTGAATTCCCTGAATATACTCTGCAACTGAATAAAATCCTAGTTGATTTCAAAACAGGAATCCCGATTCCGCGCAAATCGGTTCTGACGGATGAAGACAAAAAGATCGTGGACGGAATGCTGGAAGGTGTTCTACAGAATTGGGGCCGTCTGACAAATACCTCGGCGGCCGGTTTACAGGAAGGTTTTCTGCGCAGGGAAGGAAGATTGGAAGAACAGGAAGACACGCACTTGCTGACAGTAGAATCGAAAGCATTTGACATGCTGCTGGACCATGTGCCGTGGAATTTCAGGACGATCAAATTCAGCTGGATGAAAAAAGCAGTTCAGGTAAAATGGAGATAAATGAACTGAAAATGCAAAATTGAGAAGAAAAAAGTCTTGACTCGAACATAAAAATGAAGCTATGAAAACAGGAAAAATGAACAGCGGATCGAAGCAAAACACTCCGGTTCAGGCAAAAGCGAAAAACCAGGCGAACGAAGGTTCCATCCTTCAGGCTTACAAAAAAGGAACTGCACAGCTTGAATCGCTGGAAGAAGAAGAACCGCTACAGGCAAAACTGGAAACAGCTCAGTTGGAATCCGAAGAAGATGAACTCGCGCTTTAACCCGGAAATCAGTTGATCCGGTAAACGTAAATGAGAAGAAATACTTTGTACTTATGAAAACGCATGCTAAAACCAACCAATCCGCTGAGTCTTCTGTCCAGGCAAAAGCGAAGAACCAGGCAACCGAAGGCTCGATCCTTCAGGCATACAAAAATAGTACAGCCCAGCTTGCTGCCAGTGAGGAAGAACCTATTCAGCAAAAAGAGAACAAAACCGGTTTGCCCGACACTTTGAAATCCGGGGTTGAAAGCATGTCCGGGTATTCCATGGACGACGTGAAAGTGCATTATAATTCTGCAAAACCTGCTGAATTGCAGGCGCATGCTTACGCCCAGGGAACAGACATTCACGTGGCTCCCGGGCAGGAAAAACACCTCCCGCATGAGGCATGGCACGTCGTACAGCAAAAGCAAGGACGTGTTCAACCAACAAAGCAATTGAAGGGAACAACAAATATCAATGACGACACCGGATTGGAGAAAGAAGCGGATGTAATGGGTGCAAAGGCGAATACCAATGCGGCCGATACAATACAACAGGTACCATTTAACAATCAAATCAAACCTGTAATTCAATGTGCATTCGCCGGACCGGATTTCCAGCCCAATAATGCAACCAACATCACTTATGGTAATCATCAATTTAATCCGCTTGCAGCAACCAATGCCACAACAGGTACCGGTGTACATAATGAGATCAAAACAGCCGGAGAGAGAAAAAACACCAGCGGTTCATTGCCAGGCACACCAGATAATATGAGAAATTATCAAATTAACTTTAAAAGAACTGGTGGATTGGTTAGAGACCCGGCACTAAATCAAGCTTCAACAAAGATCCATTTAATAAATCACCGACTGGAAAACTCAGATAACACACAAAATGTTGCAAGTAATATTCTATTAGGAAGTAAGAGAGCTAATAATCCGACTCATCTTCACATTGTAGAGAATTTTGTTATTAATTCTTTACGCCACGCATCAAAGGAGAATACAGCTTATGAAACTTCCATGCTTCAATCTCAAACAATGAGCGATGATGATTATGGTGGCCAGGTAACTTTTTGGCCTAGCGCCAATATACCACCAGCTTCTGTATTGCCCGCACACTTTCATGAAAAAGGTTGGCATTCACCGGCAGGAGGAATTACCAGGACTAATGTAGGCCCCACCAGTAAAAAAATGAAAACAGGGCTAGTGAATTCCGCTCCGGTTTCTGATGGAATATTCATAAATCCGGGTCAGGGAAATTTACCTAAACATCTTTGGTTAATATACGATGTATCCGCTGACTACTCAGGATCTCCACAGTTTGTCCAAGACAACATCCAACATGAAACACAAAATAACCTGGATCCAATATCGGGAAATCCAATCGATCCAGGAATTGACAATATTATCCAGGATTTCACAAATACCTGGAAAGATGAGGCTTTTCCAGCAAGTTTCACTTCAAACGCACAATATTATTATGCTTCATGGACTCCCGGAACAACGTATTATAGTTTTTCTGAAAACCCGGAAACAATTCCAACCGATACTTAAATTCCATATTTATGAAATCGCAATCAACACAAAGTAACAATCCAATTGCTTCGGAAGCAAACTCGAAACGACAAGCTTCAACGGGATCAATCTTGCAAGCTTATAAAATGGGAACTACACAACTCGCTGCCGTGGAAGAAGAACCGGTGCAACAAAAAGAAAACAAAACCGGTTTGCCCGACAATTTAAAATCCGGGGTTGAAAGCATGTCCGGGTATTCCATGGACGATGTAAAAGTGCATTATAATTCTGCAAAACCTGCAGAATTGCAGGCACATGCCTATGCGCAGGGAACAGACATTCACGTGGCTCCAGGACAGGAAAAACACCTCCCGCACGAAGCATGGCACGTCGTACAGCAAAAACAAGGACGTGTTCAGCCAACAAAGCAATTGAAGGGAACAACAAACATCAATGACGACACCGGATTGGAGAAAGAAGCGGATGTGATGGGCGCAAAGGCAATACAACTGAAATCTGCCGTTTCTCAACTTGAAGAGAACAAAGCAGCTCTCCGGGAGGTCGATATCACTGAGCTAAGTGAACCAGAAGCCATAAAACATGCTATAGATTGTTTTCAAAAAGGAGAAATGAAAAATCCAACAGTTGATGCTTCCGGACAAGTAGCACAACTTCAACCGAGTAAAGCAGATCATCAGGGAGGTGAGCTGTTTATTGTTGGAAGATCAGATTTGGGAACCGGAACCGGAACAAACAAAACAACCAGGGAATATGTAAACGCTCCTTCAACTCCAAAACCTTCTTCCATCCTATTTGATTATGCATCAGGAAAGTCATCGGCTAAGTCTAAAACAGAAGTCACCAAAAATGATTTAGCTTATGAAGTGGATAATCCAAAAGGAGATAAATCATATAAATCAGGAAGTTACTGGGATGCAGGACATAAATTAGGGAGTCAAAATGGCGGATTAGGAAACGATACGGGTTGGGTATTTCCTCAAAACCCTGCATTTAATCAGGGAAATCATCGAAACATGCACGATGATTCCGAAGAAACACATCCTTATTGGCGTAAGCACGAGGATCATTTCAATCAGGGAGTAAAAAAAGACGGCTGGGGTGTTTGGTGGATCAAATTAACCTGAAGCAGGTTTGAATAACCTTACATTGAAAACAGTTAAAAAAATTATGAAGATTTCATGAAAAGCACCATCCAATACTTCCAAACACTCCTCCACACGGCTTTTGCGCTCTATTTCGGGCAGGAAAGCGAGTACCCGTCATTAGAGGAAATTCCGGAACCCAAGAATAAAGACCTGGAAAAATGGACCGGGAAGGAACTTGCATGGGAGGAAAGAGTGGTATTGCTGCTGGCTTTGATGCCGCATGTGAGTCCGCAGAGCCTGGATTTGTTTTTCATCCTGAATAAGAACCTGGACCGCCCCTACTCGGAATTCGGCGGATGGAAAGGAACTTCCCACACCGGATTTTTACCCACCGGAGAAACAGCTGCTTTCCTGCTGGCATTCGGTTCGGCAGATAAACGCAAAACGGTAGTGAATTTGTTCGACCAGAGTCACTGGTTCTACAAGGAAAATGTAGTGAGACTGGAAGGACAGGGTGCCGGAGAGCCTTATTTGAGTGGGAAACTCTGTGTTTCGGATGAGTTTTTGGCAAAAGTTTACCGTGAGGGAAATTACCGGCCTGATTACAGCAGTGATTTTCCGGCGCGCAGGATGGAAACGCCACTTGATTGGGAAGATTTGGTACTTCCATACAATCTGAAAGAGGAAATCGAACAGATTACACAATGGCTGGAACACGGATCTGCTATCCGCTCCGAGTGGAACCTGGATAAATTCCTCAAGCGCGGTTACCGCTGTTTGTTCCATGGTCCGCCGGGAACGGGAAAAACGCTCACAGCTTCCTTATTAGGAAAACAGCACGGAATGGATGTTTACCGCATTGATTTGTCGATGATCGTCTCCAAATACATCGGTGAAACAGAGAAAAATCTGGCTAAGATCTTCGACCGGGCAGAACACCAGAACTGGGTCCTGTTTTTTGACGAAGCGGATGCTTTGTTCGGGAAAAGGACCGAAACTTCCGATTCCAACGACCGGCATGCCAACCAGGAAGTAGCTTACCTGCTGCAGCGCATCGAAGATTTCCCCGGAATGGTGATCCTGGCAACCAATATCAAGGACAACCTGGATGAAGCTTTTTTCCGGCGGTTCCAGTCGATTTTATATTTCCCGGTTCCCAATCAGCAGCTGCGCTATGATCTGTGGCAGCGCATGATCCCGAAAGAATGGCTGGAAAAGGATGCGGAAAAATTGTTGCAGGAAGCTTCCATGATCAAACTATCCGGGGGAAGTATGCTGAATGTGGTTCAGTCCTGTGCTTTGCAGTTGTACAAACCGAAAGGTTCGGAAAAACTCAGTTTGGAACTGCTGAAAAACACGATCAAAAAAGAATTGGAAAAAGAAGGAAAATTAGTGAACTAAGAATTGAATTATGAAATACATCACGCAACTACTGATCGTTTCACTGCTTGTTTTTCAGGCATTCGGGCAGGAACCGGGACAGCGCGGACGTACATACAATGCTCCGTGGGACATTCCGGCACTCGAAGATCCTTATTTTTTCGAACCTTACTTTGACACGATCTACATCCATGACACAGTGTATGTTTCCAATGCCGATGCTTTCCTGAAAAAATATTACAAGGGCAAAGTAAACCTGAATGAACTGGTGAGGAACCAGCAGATTTTAGACAGTATCCTGCGGAATTTAAGCACTGTTTCCGGGAAGGAATTGTTTTACAATTATTTCGGGAATAACCGTTTTCCGAGAGCGCTCTCAAACAGCATTGCTTTGAAAGAATATACCCTGGGTGAAAACATGCAGTTCAGGCGAAAGTACTTTTACTCAGGCATTCCGGTTACCGGAACAGTTAGTAATGAATTGCTTTTCCGGTTCACCGGCGCGCACCGCACGAATCGCTTCCTGAAAAACGAAGACGCAGTGATCCGGGCTATTTCATACATTTTGGAAACGGTACGAACCGACACAAATCAAATCCGGTCGATCAATTTGTATTTTCCCGACTTCAATTTCAGAGAAAAAAGGGCTTTTGTGCAGTTTATCAAGTCGGTCAGTATGGTTATGGAGGCCGCAAAAGACCCGGATATCAGCGGCATGAAACTCAAGATTTTCTTTCACGAACAGAGCAATCCTGAAATTATCGGGGAAAGCTTCCTGTACAGCCTGATGATCAAAGCTGATGAAGTGGTTTTACTTGACCCGACCAATGTCATTGATGATTATTACGTTGTGGGCGATCCCTTTTCCTGGGAAGAAATGGATGATGTAGGTTTATTCACCCGGATGAAAAGTCACTTTTACCTGGCACGGTTCAGTAACAGTGATACAACTTCCTACAAAGGAACATTGGCAACATTTGACATCAATCAGATCGGACACATTGCCATGGGAGATTTACCTGATAATAACTGGGAATCGTATTTGTGGTTCTTAATCGGATTGGTCGTTTTCGTAATTGCAATCGCTGTCTTGTATTTTTTCTACCCGCCTTTCTCTTACATCTTGAATCAAAACATGGGAATTGTACTGGCCTCTGCCGTCATTTTCACCATTGAATTTTTTATTCTTGCCGGAGTTGTTTTTCAGAATATGTGCACGGAAGACGACAGTACTTCGCTCAATGAAAATCCATCGTTGCTATTCTGCTTACCGATTGTGATGGTGGTGGTTTTACCGTTGCTTCGGCAGTTTTCGCGTAACAAAAAACTACCGTAAACGGATATAAGTAGCGATCAGTCGCAACTGATCAGCTACTGTGATCTTATTTTTATATGAAAACCTCAGGATCGGATTATCCTGAGGCGTGTTGCTTCCGTTAAAAATTGAATATAGGAAACCGGAAGCACTTTCAAATTATCCTAAAAGGAGTCCTGTTACTTGCGCGGTATTAGAAGCCCAGTTCAAATCGTAAACCTCTTCCGCAGCAGACTTGTCAGTTACGACGTTCAATCCCTGGATCTCGGCTTTCAGCATCAATACTTCACCGATTTTCAGTTTCGCTTCCAGTTTTCGAAGGAAAGTCAGGACCGCTTCCGCACTCATGAATTGAACAACCTGTCCGCTGAACGGCATTTCAAGCCATGTGATCTCTTTTTTCGTCACATCAAGTATCCCGAATACCAATCCTTTATCCAAACCTTGTTTAATACGAACTTCATGCTGCACATCTCCCGGATTGTAAGCAACCCCGTTGGAAGAAATGGTCATCGGGAACTCACTGTTCATCCACCCTACTTTCATGTTGGCAGACAAACTTCCGCTTGTAAACGCATTGCAGGTAAAGCTCACGTATTTCGCGCCGGCAGCAGCCAGTTCATTCAAATCCAGTTCGATATACTCCACTGCCCCTACTTTATTCGGGATCTGTCGCACGTCACCGCTGTGCTTACACCCGGTTGTTACCAAATTGGAGTAAGAACAATAATCCACCTGGTCGTTATAAACCACGCTACAGCTCAAGTCCATATCCAAATGCTGCGCAGGCAGACCTTCTCCCCAATGCATGTACAGGCGAACTTTCTCTCCGCTCACCGTGAATTTTGTTCCCATCGGTGTTACGGCCAGGTCCTGCACGTGATTGCTTCGGTCTCCGATAGCCAACGGCACATGGAACAGCGCTTCGTCGATGTAGATATTCTTCTTCGCTTCCGGTGTTTCACGGAAACGTTTCGAAATCACTTCCACACTCAATTCTTCGATTAGCTTACACATCGTCTCCAAATCCTCATTGGAATACAATTCCAGCAAACGATTCGTAGGAATTCGCTTGGAAATTCCTCCCAAAGGCTTCACTGTACGCGAGTTGTTTTTTACAAAATAGTATTCCGCATACATATTCAGGCTGAAGATCAATCTTGCAGGCACGGTGTGCATCACTTCCCGGAAATGAATCAGGGTTTCTTCCGGTCCGAAGAACAGCATGTTAGAGAACAATGATCGTGCAAACAAGCCCGGACGCTGTTTCAACAAACGGAATGTCTCATCGGAATCCAGTTTCATACGGAAATGGTTCACACGTCCGTTCCACACTTCGTAACGTTCGTTGTAGAATGCATCCAGCAATTCTTTTAGTCGCTCAAATCCTTTTCTCTTGCTGTATTCAGCCAATCTCAACGCACGGATCACACGTACCCACATTTCGCGCTTCGGGTGCATGGCTTCACACTGCGCTTCGATGTTCATCGTCAACCCGTTCAGCCACTGCGCATACACTTTTGATTCTGTTCTGGAGAACTTCAGTTTCAATTTTCCAGCTTCTTCTTTTACAATCTTCGACACCATTGCCCGACCAAGCATGTGTGTATTACGCACATTTCTTTTCAGAATGAATTTCGGCTCAACGAGCTGCAGAAAACCGGTATGCTTGTACCAGATGTAACGCAACACATCGTTCGGAGATGAAAACAACCCGGCAACCAGGTCACCCTGCCCTTTCGCGCGGTATACATCGATCACGATCATCTGGGTTTCCTTCATGGTAATCACTGAAAAATCAGTCACTCCATAATTCGCCACCAGGATTTCCAGGTTTTCTGCCTGGGTTGCATCCAAAGCAACCGGAGATCGAAGCAAATCATCCAACAGGTTTTTCAAATCGGACTCTGTCCACAATTCCAGGACTTTCAGTTTACCCGGTTTTCTCAAATCCAGTTCCACTGAAGTATCGAACTGTGTTCCGCAATACGGACACCCGTTGTATCTTTCCAATGGAAAAGTTCCCTCCGGGATAGTATGTCCGCAAGCCAGTTTGGTTCCTTTCTTACTTTGAAAAACAGTTGCCAAAAAGGTGAATACGTGGTCTAAAAAACCTTCACCGGTTGGGTTATCCCATTGTTTTACCAAAGGCACCCAGTTCTTTCCCACTCCGGAAACTTCTTTCAAATCTTCCAGGATCTCCAGCTTCTCAGCCGGGCTCAACATATTGACTTTCAACAATAATTCTTCCGAAAAAGTAAAGCCCAATTTAGTACAATTTGCCAGCAGGACAACTGTTGTCTCGTTCAATGATCTCCCGGAATGTGATTCCTGTACTGCATTTTCCAGGAATAAAGCGTTGTGTCTCAACGCCACTTTAGTTAGTTCTTTTTTCATAGTAATGAATTGTTAATCAATAAAAAACCGGTAATCTTATTTCTGTATATCCAAACATATGGTGCGAACACCCGAAGTAAGAAATAATTGACCTGTCTTTCTTAGGTAATCAGGATGCTTTTAAAGACGGATTTTGAGGCCGTTAAACCAATGAAGTAAGCATACTTTGACCTAATTGTGAGATAGGCGGGACTCGAACCCGCGACCCATAGAACCGAAAAGGAGTAAGTTCCTATTGACCGAATGGATTTTCGTGTAATCTATAAACTAAAAAGCTATTGCTCTACCAACTGAGCTACTATCTCATTTTACCGGGTAATCAAAAAGGTAAACTTTTAAGGATCGTATAGAAGTAACCCTTTTTTGACCTGGTATGTCGTTGAAAAATCGTTCTCTTTCTTTGACTCAACAAAGATTGGAAACACCTGCGCAATCATTTTGCGTAGATAAATTTTCTTTGAAAAAAACCTAAAAAAGATTTAGGTGATTGATTTTTCGTACGGAAAAAGGGATTCGAACCCTTAAAATCCTGATCCTAAATCAGGCGCGTATACCGTTCCGCCATTCCCGCATTTTTCCAGAGTGAGAAGGAAAATTAGAATGAGGATTTGCTTACTCATTCTTGTTCCGTTTCTCATTCTGAGTTGTCCGAGAAGCAGGTCTCGATAGCCATCGTTATCTTCCCGGATATATTTCATCCACCTAAATTGGTTGCCCCAAAAGGATTCGAACCTCTAGTACAAGAATCAAAATCTTGTGTGTTGCCATTACACTACAGGGCAATTTTTCAGAAGAAGAATCAAAATGAGTGCAACTTCCTCCTTTTCTATCTTTCTCTTTCTGAATTTGTCCGAAGAGTGGGATTCGAACCCACGACCTCCTGTTTCCAAAACAGGTAAACCAACCACCGTTATCTCTCCGGAGAGTTCGTACCGATCATTCCTAAAACTTAAGAGACAGTTAAGTCATCGGAATTCAGCGGCACGAAGTATTGTTTTTGAATTGTCGGGGCACAAAAAAAGCATCCCGGATGGAGATGCTTAAACGAACAGTTAATTCTTAGCTGTTTCATTCAAACTTCTCTCTTTTTAATGTTTGCGGTGCAAATACATCATTCAGCAACTGCAGTCCCGGGACACGGAGCTCAGTACTTAACTGGAATTGTTTATTTGTATTTACTTGTATCATCTTCTCTGTTATTTAGGAAGCGAATAAGATCACTTCTGTTTTTTTGTTCGGTGCAAAGTTGAATTCTTTTTTTGAATCCACCAAATTATTTTTGAATTTATTTTATTGATTATCAAATAGTTAAATTAAAATTTAAGGCAATAGAATTCCAGTCCGCTTCTCGCAGATTTTCACCTTTTGGGCAACCGACTGTCTCTCAATTGCTTTGTGTTTCAATGCTTTTTTCTATTCTTCGTTTTGCAGTTTCATTTTACCTGAAAAAAAATTCAAAAAAAAAGCGTCCGAATAAAATCCGGACGCTGTATTTATATCATTTATTGAATTTGTATCTATCTCCATTCATTCCAAAACAACACACATAACGAGTCCTTTTCTCTCCGATTTTCCGGGAGGAAGCGCGCTATTTGCTTAAATTGGTATGTCGTTTTTAAATTCATTTCGGACAAATATAAATCATTCTCCTTTCATTTCCGCATTTTGACGTGCTTCCATTTTTTGTTGTTTTCTCAATTTCCAGGGAGCATTTTTCTCCCAGTTACCGGCCATGATACATCCGTATGGCATCACCTCATCGATTACTTTCCCCAAACCGAATTCGTCCATCTGGTTTCGGACTGTTGCCGCATTTTTGTATGCCGACGGTAATTCCGTAATATCAATCTCTTTCGAGAAGAAACGCACGTCCAAACCAGCTGTTTCTTCTGCAAAAATGGACTCAATGGTCTGATCTGCTTTGGATCGACGGTGCTGTGACCGGCTCAAATTCCGTCCTGCTCCGTGCGGTGCGAAACCTAAATTCGTTTCAGTTGTTTCCCCTTCCACGATCAAGACCGGCTCCGACATATTCAACGGAATCAAACGCGGTCCTGTAATATCCGGCATGAATGCTTCATCCAATGGCGTAGCACCTTTCGCGTGGTAGAACAAATCTCCTTTTTTGAAAACGAAATTATGCTCATTCCAGAAACGGTTCTGTGCTTCAATCCCCAACTTTTCAGCTGTTGCGTTATGGATCACTTCGTGGTTTGCTTTTGTCCACGAACGGATTACCTGCAAAGCTTCCCAGTACGTCTGACCTTCTTCGGTTTCAAACGGGATCCAGGCATTTTGCTTCAGTGTATCCGGAGAAATTTCTTTTCTGAAACGCTCGGCGATCTTCATTCCTTTATCGTACAAACGCGCTCCTACTCCTCTTGATCCATGGTGCGTGATCATCATCGTATTTCCTGTTAATTTGGAAGTTCCCACGAACAGGAAATGGTTTCCATCACCCTGTGTTCCCAAATGAGATCTTGCCGCAGCGATCATCTGCTGGTCTTTCAAAAATTCATTTTGTTCAAATGCTGCCAACAAATCTGATGGGAAACGGAACTGGGTATTCCGGTCTCTTCCTCCCGGTCCGAAATGGGTTACTGCATGCGCGGCATCCAATACATCCTGCGGATTCGCTTTCCCGAAATCAGTCAATAAAACCGAACAGCAAATATCTGCGCTATGCATTCCCGGGTGAATGGCATTTTTTGTTACCACCACGCCACCTACCGGAATAGTTCCGATAGGGCCTGTCGGACAAGCATCCGGCATAATCGCTCCACCAACAACCGTTGGTGTTTTCATGATCGCCTCCATGGATGCAATAACGCTTTCCACATTGGAAATTTCTACTTCTTCTTCCGCACGGATATTGACCGCAAACGGAACTCCGGCTTCATTCAAAGGAATAATCGGTTTTGAAACGTAAGGCAACAAATAGGCGTTCATTGCTTCTTGTGTCAATTGGTTTTCATTGATGTACTCAATAGCTTCTTTAAACCATTTTCCCGGGCGGTATCCCAATGCGATCAATGTATCTCCTGATATGTTTTGATAATTTTCCATGTTCTTTTCTTTTAGTGTAGTATTGTTTTTCATTTTGATGAAACAAAGGTTAACAGCTACTGCGCAATCATTTTGCGTAGATAAAAATAAATTTTACTTTTGTTTATGGCACAAAATAAAAATGCGCTGATCCGCTACAAAACTATCGATAAATGCCTGCAAAACAAGTACCGCCAGTGGACGCTTTCTGATTTGGTGGATGCATGTTCGGATGCACTTTACGAATACGAAGGCCGGGATGTGAACGTGAGTTTGCGCACTACTCAATTGGACATCCAGCTGATGCGGAGTGATAAACTGGGCTACAATGCGCCCATCGAGGTTTACGACAAACGCTTTTACCGCTATGCGGATGAAGATTATTCGATTACGAATATCCCGCTGACGGAAAACGACATGACCATTCTGAACGAATCGGTGGAAATGCTAAAGCAGTTTAAGAATTTTTCGTTGTTCAACGATCTGAATGGTGTCATTCAGCGATTGGAAGACACGATCTATGTGGAGAAAACGCATCAGTCGGCGATCATCCATTTAGATAAGAATGAGCAACTGAAAGGGTTGGAACATTTCGACACGATCTACCAGGCGATTGTAAAACGAATCTGTTTGGTATTGAGCTATCAATCTTTTAAGGCTGCGGAGCCAACCAAAGCTCACTTCCATCCTTATATCCTGAAACAGTTTAATAACCGTTGGTTCGTTGTAGGCAGGAAAGAAGGACATTCACTTATTGTGACGTTTGCGCTGGACCGGATCGAGGGAATTGATTACGACCTGGACCTGGATTATTCAAATGCTGATTTTGACGGTGACGATTATTATAGGAATACTTATGGCGTTACCGTACTTGGTGATTCCATGCTGATGGATGTTGTTCTGAAAATCGATAGGGAAAATGCACCTTATGTATTGACCAAACCCTTTCATCATTCGCAGGTTTTACTGGAAATGCTGGAAGACGGATCAGCTATTATTCAACTGCGGGTTCATCTGAACATGGAATTTGACCGTTTGATCCTGGGATTTGGGCCTTCGATTGAAGTATTGAAACCGAAAATCCTCCGGAAACGTATTTGCAAAAAAATGAAAATGGCTTATGAACAGTACCTCGATAAAGATCAAGAAACTTGAGATACGATCAGCCATACCCTATTTACACAAATTATTGACTCTTATTTTAACCGCTAAGAAAAGGAGAACGCAAAGGTTTGAATGTCACTTCTCCCTTTTCAATTTTCAATGAAATTCACTTGCTTTTTTTCCCGCCGACGTAATTGTAGTTTTGGTTTTCAGAATCGACTACTGAGGTTTCCAGGATGTTGAAATGCAGGATATTGATCCCGGGATTATCTGCCGTTACCATTACCGTGGGATCTTTCGTGATGGAGGTACAAATGGCTTTGATCTCTCCGTACGTTTTCCGGTTCCCGTTGTAATCGGGTATATTGACATTCTGGAAGAAATCGGCGTTTGCTTTGGCGGCTTTTATGGTCGAAAACGCTTTGTAATTATCAAAGAGTACCTTGCTGTCGCTGGCATACTTCAGTGGTTTCGATCCGTATGCTTCCGGGTTGTCGAATACCAGGAATTCTCCTTTATCGAAGGCATATTTGTTCAAGTAAACCGGTACGCGAATGATGAACGTGTCTTTGATGTTCACTTGTTTACGCGCCAAATCCAGCTTTTTAGTCCATTCCGCCTTTTCTTTTTCAAATAGGGCTTGATTGAAATCGAAGGTTTTCCCTTTGGCTGGATCGATCAGTTTGCAGTATTTCAATGCATTATCAGCAGAAACTCCTTTGCTGTATTCGAGGTTGAGCAAAAAGATCGTCCGGTCATCCAGGTATTCTATTCTCTGCCATTTGGTGGGATTGGTAAAAACAACCAGTTCTTTTGCCTGTAGGGCTTTTTCGATAGCTATGTACAGCAATTGATTCGCCGGCCCCTGTAATTCGAACACTACCGCATTCCTGAACTCAAAAGAACAATGTTCACCGAAGGAAAAAATATTCTTAATGATGCAGGAAGTTCCGGCAATCACGGAATCCAATTCACGGTAACCGCATACATTCTTTTTGTCTTTGATAAAAATCCCTGTATATTTCTTTTGGGCTCTGAATACATTCTTCCCCACTTCCCCGATCACAAGCGTATCCCCCCTGGAATAAGTATGTTTGGAAACGGTTGACTGGTACTTTTTCAGTTTCTCCGCTTCCTGGGCGAAAAGTGCCTGGACCGAACCGACAAACAGGAGAATTACTAAGAATAAATTACGCATATCCGGGTTTCATTTTGATAAAAGTACTTTTTTTAATCGCGAATTGCGAATGCTCAACTGCGAATTAAGGGTTTTTAGCAGTTTTACTTTGTCTCTTGAAAAATTCGTGCCAATGTTCACTGGCAGAAACGGATTCCGGTGCTATTTTTTCTTTTTCAGTTTCTTAAATGTGTACTCATACCCGAGGATGTACATGTTCAGGGATGTTTTGTTGGCCTGCTGGATATCGAATTGATTTTGGTATGCAAACTTGAATGCATGGCGTTTTGAGAATTGGTATTCCACATCCAATGCTACGCATGCTTTGTCGAGTTTCCCGGTGTGGCGGTAATTGAATACGTTCCAGGTTTCAAATGAGGTTCCAAATTCCCATTTTTTCTTCGGACTCCAGGAAAGTCCTACCCGGTTTCGCCAAAAATAGAAGGTTGACCTGGCCATATCGCGGGTAAAGATGATCGTCTTATTTTCAGCGAACCAGGCAGTGCGGTATGAAAACTGGAAATCCTTCACTTTCTTTTTGACTTTCAGCCCGGCTTCCAGACGGTAGAAATTATGTCCCCGATCCGCGACAAAACGCGTAGTCATATCTCCAACCAGCCATTTTTTAAAGTTGTGCTTCCCCGACAAATAAAAATAACTGCCCGGAGTCATGCCGTTAAAATAGACGCGGGAAATGTACTGTACACTCAGATCGGTCTTCTTGTTTACGGGTAAAACCGCCTTGAATTTAAACCAGATCTGGTTGTTAAACTGGTAATCATTGGAAGTTCCGGATAAGTCCACATCCTGGGACCAGGAAGCCGAATAAATGAGTAGAAAGCAGATCAGAAGTTTTCGCATGCAGGTTTCAATTGTTCTAAAGATAGGGAAATTATCGAAATGAGGGGTGGTATTCAGGCTTTTAAAACTGGTTTTAGCGCTGTAAACGGATAATATTGCTTATGATCTACGAGTGCAGCTCGTATCTAAACAAGTCGGAACAAAAAAGGCCATCTGTCTGATAGATGACCTTTTGGCGAACGTAAATAAGAGGCATCATTCAAACTCCTCACTCTGTAAATCCAACCTTAACTTCCATGGAACCATTTACCCATTCGCGCATATTGGTTGTGCTCCAACTGCGGGTGGCCTGTGGAAAATAAGGCTGAAGTTCTTGATTAAATTCTTTTGTGTTTACCGTGTTGAACTTTTGGGAGTCTGCATAGATCATGTTATTGATGATCGCAGGGCCGGTAACGTCCAGCAGGACCTCTCCCGTGCAATTTTGTTCTTTGTAGACAATCAAGCGTGTATTTGCCGGAATGGCAATTCCATCTAGTGTAAAACTCGCCGCAGTTCTCAATACGTGAGCCAGGTTATTGTGCTTTCCGGCTTGCAGGAAGCTGGAATGTCTGTCATTCTTATTAAAGGCCTTGCTTGTCCACTTTAATGAAGACGATTCATCTGAAATGAGCGCTCCGGTCAAATGAACGATCAGGCTTTCATACTTTTTTGATGATTCAAACTCTGCTTTTGCCCGGAGAATATCATCTTTTTTACGCTGTTCATCTTCCTTTTGCTGTTTTGCACGCAGTGCTTCCGCTTCCAAAATACGGTCTTTCGCGTATGGATCTTCCCGCTCTTTGAGGATTTCCCTGTAAAGCAAAATGGCATCATCGTACTTTCGCTGTAGGACAAACTCATCTGCTTTTAAGGTCAGTGTCTGATAATCCGCTTCGGTGAAAACCCGTTTCGGGGCTGTTTCTTTCGTTGCGGTAATCACTCCGGTTCGAATTGTATTGATAATCAAAACAGCTTCCGATACGTTATCGGAACGCACATCACGAACCGCAACAGGCTCGCTGTCAAACACGGTTTCTGTTTCAGGTGTTCTTTGTCTGCCTTGCGCAAATAAAACTGCTGATGAACAAAGAATTCCGAAAATTGTACTGCTTACTTTCATAATCGAGGGGTATTTAAGGTATTACTAGTATTTCCATGGAGCCATTTATCCATGCTTTCATATCATTCATGCTCCAGGTTCTTACGGACCGCGGAAATTTATCCTGAAGTGGTGCGGTAAAATCCCGTTCATGGGCTTCTGCAGAAACCGGAACACTTTTTTTGCTGACATTGTTGATGATCGCCGGACCGTTTATGTCCAACAGAACCTCTCCTTTGAAATGCGGCTCACTGTAAATGACCAGACGCATATTTGCCGGAACTGCAATCCCGTCGAGGGTTTGGTAGCTGGAATACACCAGAACATCTTCGATAATGGTGTACTTTCCCGGTTTGATGAAGTCCGAATAAGGATCTTTGGAATAAGCTTTGGAGGATAGATCATCTACTCTTCTGTCAGAAATCAGCAGACCGCTGAACTGTACTTTTTGGAGTCGTTCCTGATCGGCTTTAACCTGAGCAATCTTTTCTCTCGCATATTGCTGATTGCTCCGTTCCAAAGCAGCAGTGTAAGTTTCAATCGCTGCCGGATAGTTTTCACGGGCATACAAGCTGTCTGCTTTGTCGATCAGCAACTGGTACTCTTGTCTTTCGGCCCTTGCTATTTCAGCATTGCACCGTGCAATCTGGTCTCGGACATATTGCTCCTGCTTGATTCGTAAAGCCGTATTATAGCTATCGAGTGCTTCGCGGTACTGTCCGGAGGCAAAAAGTGCATCTGCCTGCGCAAGCATATTGTTGTATTCCTCTTCGCGCCGTTCCTGCTCTTGCTGCTCTTTTTTGTTTTCAGCAGCCCGTACAACTTCTCTTCCAACGGAAGTAACCGCACCGAAAATCTGCTGTACTCCCTGAGGACCAATTGTAAACTGACCATAAGCCACTGATAATCCGAAAAGAAGAAAAGAAAGTAAAAGTATCCGCATAGTCTTTTGAAAAAATTGGAAATGAACAAAATTGATGCCAAAATTTGTTAACATTTCGATTTCACTCACTATCCTAATTCGATTTCACTCACTATCCTAATAAATCCAAAATTTCTTTACTGGCTATTATTGACTCCTCCCTTCAAAAGGATAAACCTAAAGCATTAACAGCATCCAGGCACTCATGGCAATCATCAGTCCGTCTTCGATGATCGTAACGGTGCTCATCGGTAAGTTGAAAACCGCACCGAGACAAGCACACTGGATCTTCTTTTTATTGAGAACGGTTTGTAAAACCCCGATAATACTCACGCTCATCACGATCAGTGTAATGGAATTCGTGAGCAACGGATTGAAATCCAAGACATACGCAATCCCCAATCCCAATTCCACAAAAGCATAAATGTATGCCCAAACCGGGATGTACTTCGCCACGATATCATACATAACATAGCTTTCGGTGAACCCTTTCAGGTTCAGAAATTTGAAAAAGGAAAACACCAGGAAAAAACCTGCCATAAAATGCTGCATCCACTGCATGGAATCGAACTGACCGTCTTTGAGTTGAATGATACTTGCCGCTCCCAGGAGGTATACTGAAATCAACAAGATGGGTTTGTAAGTTTGGAACCAGGAGCGTGTTTGTTCGGTCAGTTCGTTGTGTTCAAGTACTGAAATATGGTATTTCGGATCCAAAGCATTTTGAAGGTTTGCTAGGCGGACGTGCTGATCCATGGTGATCTCTGCCGAATTGTTCTCTTTGGAAACTTCCACCCCGGTAATGTGTTCTACCGCCAGCAATGCGGATTTTACTTTTGCTTCACAGCTGGTACAGGTCATGCCTGATACCTGATATGTATGTGTCATTTCATTGCAAATTGCGAATGCCTGATTACGAATTCTGATTGATCCGTAATGAGTTCATTGATTATTTCACAAAGGTAAATCGCTTGTTTTGGCAGGATGTTGTGGAATTTTGGGAAGGTATTGTAAGATTTACAGTTCTTCGATATTCCGGCGGTGATTTTCTTTCTGTGACTTGTAAAACGACGGAGAAAGCCCGGTTTGTTTTTTAAACTGGTTGGATAAATAAGCTACGCTGCTGTATCCGAGCTGATCGGCAATCTGTGAAAGTGTCAACTGATCGTAACGCAGCAATTCTTTCACTTTTTCAACACGTTGTGCAATGAGGTACTTTTCGATCGTCAGGCCTTCCACTTCGGAAAACAAGTTGCTCAGGTAGGTGTAATCGTAATTCAGTTTTTCGGTGAGGATATCCGAAAGGTTCATTTTCGGAGCTTCTTCCGAATGATGAACGAGGGTGATAATTGCGTTTTTGATCTGCTCAATGACCTTGCTTTTCCGGTCGTCGATGATCTCAAAACCCAATTCCTGCAATTTTGTACTTAGTTGTTCGAGTTGAGCTGCAGCAGGCTCTTCTTTCAATTCCACTTCTCCCAGTTCAATGTTCAGAGGTACAATACCTGCTTCTCCGAACACGTTTCGAACGACCATCTTACAGCGGCTGCAGACCATATTTTTGATGTACAGGATCATTCCATCGTTTTTTTAAGCACTTCCATCCCGGTTGTTTGGTCAAAGTTACGATTCATCTGCCGATTGAGCTATTTCGTTCGTCTTCTTTTGTAACGTAAACAAAAACATGTAATTTAGTCAAAAGTATTTTTTACGATGATGTATTTGAATTCCAGTCTTTTGAAAAAAAGCGCGCTACCGTTGCTTTGTTTGTTGATCCTGTTTATGGCTTCCTGTAAAAAGAAAAATCCGGATCCCGAACCGGAATACGAAACAACGCAGGCTTACAATCTTCAGAATATTTCTTACGGAAGTGATAACCATCAGAAAATGGATATTTACCTTCCTGCCAACCGGAATTCCAATACCAAAGTATTCGTATTGATCCACGGCGGTGGATGGAGCGGCGGAGACAAAGCTGATTTCACTTACATGATGAATTCACTGAAAACATATTACCCGAACCATGCAATTATCAATATCAATTACCGCCTGGCAACACAATCCAGTCCGGCATTCCCGAAACAGATCGATGATATTCAATTGGCTTTAAATGAAATTGCGCGTGCGGAGTACAATGTGTCTTCCCAGTACTTTTTATTCGGAGCTTCTGCCGGTGGACATCTTTCCCTGCTTTATGCTTACGGTTATGATCCGAATCACCACGTAAAAGGTGTTTGCAATACAGTTGGGCCAAGTGATCTTACGGATCCGAATTACCTGAACAACGCGGCGTATACCTGGGTATACCCGATTTTGGTAAACGGCGGAACTCAAAACCACCCGGCAATTGAAATGGCAAGTCCTGCGCTGCGTGTTACACCGGCTGCTCCGCCAACCATTTCTTTCTACGGAGATTCTGATCCTTTAGTCCCTTCCACTCAAATGGGACTTCTGCACAATGCACTAAACGCAAACGGGGTTTATAACGAAGCAACGATGTACCAGGGCGCGGGACACGGTAACTGGGACCAAAACCAGGCAAACGACTGCATTTTGAAGATCATGCTGTTCGTTAATACCTATTTCCCTTGATACTCATTTTTAAAAAAATTAGTTAGTTCTAAGCATACCGGGAAGTTTTTACCGTTTTATCTTTGAAAACTGTAAAGATTGTTTCAACAGGTTTTCAATATTTCTCGCTATAACTACCACCAGATTTACCTTGAACAACCGTAAGATGTGACCGAACATCTTGCGGTTTTTTGACTGATCCGTAGCAAAAAGAACGTTTAACACTAATTCCATTCGTGTGGGAAACACAGCAATACTTCATGCCACAATCACGCTGTTTGTCATTTTCATGACTATTGCAGTTGCTTTCGTTCTGCTGAGGAAATCACGAAAAGCATCCGGGAAACTTCCGGAAAGCTGGAGAAATTCTTTCAACATCCGGAATTACCAGCGGAGTATTTTATCGCTGATTATCTATTTATCCATCAACTTTTGCTTCGAGGCCATTGCATTTTACATTGCTCAATATGATATTTACAACGGGTACATCATGGCGATCAATGCTACGATCCACACTTTTTTTCTCTTCGGATTTTTCTTCTTTTTCACACGGACCCTTTGGAAACAGGTAGCTTACCTCGTTTTGTACTGCGTCCTTCCTATTTACTTTCTATCTGTGGGATATTATTACCCGGACGCTGTATTAACCGGGAATTTCACACTGGTTTTTTACTCCGTGGTTTTCCTGGCCGGGCTTATTCACCTGACCGAATTGCTGCTAAACCTGGAAACGGAACTTTTTTGGTTCCAGCTAAGAGTCAACTTATGCATTCTTGTCTTTTCGCTCATAGCGGCCACTGTCAGTTCGTTTACTTTCCACGAAGCCAGTTTTAACCTGTCTTATTCCGCCAAGATTTTTTACATTCACTTTTCGAATGTGATCCTGTATTACATTGTATTAACATTTATCTTCATACTTGAATTACTGAAATTGCGCCGTGCATAGATTTATTCTGATCATATTATTAGTCGTTATCTCGCTCATTATTGTATTTGCAATAGCCACTTACTTTGTTATCACTCAATTACGTCACCGCTTACGAAGAAGTGAAACCGAAGCGATAGAAGCCATTATAGCCGCACAGGAAAGGGAACGCGCGCTCATTTCCAGGGAAGTTCACGACAATATGGGCCCTATGCTTTCCATCACCAATATGCAGATCGGTTACCTGGCCGAACAAAGCAACGGGTCGGCGGATCAAAAAGAGCTTCTCTACAAAATGAAAAGGCAGGTCCAGACTGCCATTGACCAATGCCGGAATATTTCACACATGATTTCTTCCAATGTGGGAACCAAAACGTTCCAAAACGTTTTAGAAGAACAGATCGCATACATCAATGAATTCGGAAATATTACTATCGGGCACTCCATTCCTGCTGATCTTCCGCCTATCGACCCGATTAAAGGCACTTCACTGCTCCGCATTTTCCAGGAATTAATGGTCAATACGATCAGGCATGCAGAAGCAACGGAAATTACCATACAAATCGAAAAAACACCCCAATACCTGTTCTTCACTTACCAAGACAATGGCAAAGGATTTCAACTGAAATCTGTTACAATGGGACTTGGAATACAGAACATCCGGAAACGCATTGAGATTATCAACGGAAAACAACTCTGGAACAAACTATCCGGCACAAAGGGTATGAATCTCCAGATCATGGTACCACTTCAAAAACTAGTTTATGAACATCCTCATAGTTGACGACCATTTCGTATTCCGGGAAGGATTGCACCTGCTCCTGGAACAGTCCAACCCGGATTTTAAGATCCTGGAGGCTTCCAATGGAAAAGAAGCATTTGCTGTTGTAGAAACCACACCGGTGAGTGTCATTTTAATGGATGCCGAAATGCCTGAAATGAATGGAACCGAATGTTTGAAAGCACTCAAACAAAGTGAATTTGCTGCTATTCCGGTAGTGATGCTGACCATGCACAACCAGATCAATCACCTCATACAAGCCTATGAACTGGGGGCCAGCGGTTACCTCACGAAAGACACTTCCATCAAAGAAGTCATACTGGCCATTGAAAGTGTATCACAGGGAGAAGAATACTATGCCGCTGCTGTCCGGACACCGTTCCTGAAAGAATTGGTTCGAAGAGAGCACACGTTCGATAAAAGCAATCAACTGACCAGCCGCGAAATAGAGGTCCTGCAAATGGTCTGCCGGGAGTTTTCCACAGAAGAGATTGCGTCGAACTTATTTGTTTCACCGCTCACAATCAACAACCACAGAAGAAACCTCATCGCAAAAACGGGCGCAAAAAATGCCGCCGGATTGGTCGTTTATGCCGTGAAGAACGGACTTTTCACTATCGCGTAATCAAACCGGGAATTCTGGTCGAATGCTTAGTTGAAATTCACCGGTTTGTCATGGGGTTTCGGATCCCAGCTTCCTTCAAACTTGAAAGTCAGCTTTCCGTGGTAATCCGCCGAATAGAATGCTACACGATCCAGCGTTGCATCGATCTCGCTTTTGTCCAGGTTATCTGCTTCACGTAAACTCAGCACGTAAGCCCAATCTCCTTTGATGCTCATAGCAGAACCATACATGGTGTGATTGATTTCCATGCAATTCTTGAAAAACGCTTCCTGGTTGCGGTCCGGAATTGCAACTAAAGGACTCATTACCTGGAAATAATACTTTTCAGGATTTTGCGGAAAATTGAAAACATCAATCCACACGGTTGAACCTTTGTAGGTCAAATTCCATTGTCCGGGTTTCTCTCCACGACATAACCCCGGCTCCACTCCTAATTCAGCTATACTCTGCTCAATTAAAAAAGATGCTGCGTCTATATTCATGGGAGAAAATTACGAAAAAAAGTTTTTTGATTCAACCCGATTTTTGTGAACGGGAGCGATCTGAATTTAGATAGTTTATGCTTTTGTCCGGTTATATCTCTTGTTTTATCCGTAAGTTTAAGTATCCAACCCGAAACGAATAATGAATCAGAAAAAAGCTCCCTGGTATTTCCTGTTATTACTCATCCTGGCGGGTGAGTCGGTGTTTATTCTCCCATTTGTACTTTCGCGCGTGTTCCGTCCGATTGTGTTGGAAGCTTTTAACCTGGACAACCTGCAATTGGGAATCTGTTTTTCGGTCTATGGTTTTGTGGCACTTTTCTCTTATTTGTTCGGAGGCCCGCTGGCAGATAAATTTGCGCCGCGAAAATTAATTGCGGTTGCTTTGTGGCTAACGGCGCTTGGCGGTTTCGTCTATGCCACTTTCCCGAATTTTATGATCCTGAAAATCCTTTATGGTTACTGGGGATTTACAACAATCTTCCTGTTTTGGGCACCGATGATCAAAGCGACCCGGGTTTGGGGCGGATCAAATTCCCAGGGCAAAGCATTCGGGTTCCTGGACGGCGGACGCGGATTGGTAGGAGCATTGTTCGGGGTGATGGGAGTATTTGTTTTTTCATTCTTTCTCACTTCCGAGGTTGCAGAAGCTACGGTTGCAGAAAGTAAAGCTGCTTTCCGTCAGGTTATCCTGGTTTCTTCGGTAGTTGTTGTACTCGTTGGTATGTTGGTTTGGTTCTTCATGAAACTGGATCCGGGAACGGAAAAAGAGCTCAAACTGGAACGGATTACTTTTTCTCAAATCCGGAGTGTTCTTCGCCTGCCTGCTGTTTGGCTGCTAATGGTCATTATTTTATGTGCTTATGTAGGCTATAAAATCACCGACGTATTTTCATTGTATGCGCAGGATGTGATGCATTATGACGCAATTGAATCTGCTGAAGTGGGGACTTTCCTTTTATTTATCAGGCCGGTTATCGGGGTAGTTATCGGCATCCTGGCCGACCGCTGGCAAACAACTGCATTGCTGTTTGTAAGTTTTGTGATTACGTTTCTGGGGGCGTTTTTGTTTGCTTTTGGAGTGATCTCCGGATCTGGAACGCTCTTATTCCTGCTTTCTATCCTTATTGTAGCCTGTGGAGTCTATGCAGCCCGCTGCCTTTATTTTGCCGTTATGGAAAAAGGGCGAATTCCCCTTGCTCTTACCGGAACTGCCGTTGGTTTGATCTCACTTGCTGGTTACACTCCTGATATTTTTGCCGGACCGCTGATGGGATATTTACTGGAACATTCCAAAGGTGAAGCGGGGCACCAGCAGGTGTTTTGGATGCTGGCGGGTTTTTCATTGGTTGGAGGAATCGCCGGATGGAGTTATTGGAGAATTAGTAATTATAAATGATTTAATTATCAAGAGGTAAAAACAACCGCTAAGAGAAGAAGGACTCAAAATGTAAACAAACACATTAACACTTAACTATGTGAACTATGTATCTATGTGGTGACAACCGCTAAGAAAAGAAGAGCGCAAAGTGTACCCCACAACTTGTAATAAATGCTATACTTAACTCTGCGGCCTTTGTTTCTATGCGGTGAAAATACAAACGCTAAGAAAAGAAGAACGCAAAGTGTACCACAACTTGTAATAAATGCTACACTTAACTCTGCGGCCTTTGTTTCTCTGCGGTGAAAAACACAACCACTAAGAAAAGAAGAATGCAAAGTATTCCCCACAACTTGCAATAAATGCTATACTTAACTCTGCGGCTTTTGTTTCTCTGCGGTGAAAAATACAACCACTAAGAAAAGAAGATCGCAAAGTGTACCCCACAACTTGTAATAAATGCTACACTTAACTCTGCGGCCTTTGTTTCTCTGTGGTGAAAAATAGAACCACTAAGAAAAGAAGATCGCAAAGTGTACCCCACAACTTGTAATAAATGCTACACTTAACTCTGCGGCTTTTGTTTCTATGCGGTGAAAAACACAACCACTAAGAAAAGAAGAACGCAAAGTGTACCCCACAACTTGCAATAAATGCTATACTTAACTCTGCGGCCTTTGTTTCTCTGTGGTGAAAAATACAACCACTAAGAGAAGAAGAGCGCAAAGTGTAAACAAACACATTAACACTTAACTATGTGAGCTATGTATCTATGTGGTGATAACCGCTAAGAATTCATCAATCTTTTTTGTCTTTTTTCTTTTCATTCGGGTTCTCCGGGACTTTTGCTCCTTCTTTCTTCGCTTCGGAAAGACCGATGGCAATTGCCTGTTTTTTACTCGTCACTTTTTTACCTGAACCGGTTTTCAGCTTTCCTTCCTTCATTTCGCGCATGGCTTCTTCCACCTTCTCACCTGCTTTTTTACTGTATTTTGCCATTTCTTTTGATTTTAAACATCAGGGGATTAGGACTACAAGGATCAGAAAGGCAAGACAACTCTTAGAATTAGAAAAGGAATCCGAACAGGAAGAGCAGCAATCCTAAAACGATCATCACCACGGCTATCAGCAAAGTCCACTTCAGGAAGGCGATAATCAGCTCAAAATTCTGCTTTTCTTCTCCTTCAGTGAGCTCTTTGAGTACTTTCCTAAACCGGAAAATAAACCGGATGACGGGAAAACTTTTCTTCTCGTATCCTTTTTCGTCTTGTTCTTTTTGTAAAACAGCCACGATTTTGTAATAAGAAAATATAAAGATGGCCGTATTCAGGACCAACCCAATAACCATCAGGCAGATACCTATCCATTGTACTGCGTTTACTTCAAATTCCATATTCTTAAGGTAGCAATGTTTTCCGCCAAATCCAAAAATCCAAAACATATACAAAATCCGGGGAAATGGATACAAAGAAGTTTTGTCCCACGGACTATCACGGATGGCTAAAAACCGCACGACATGCTAAGACATTGGCTTACCGGGTTACACAAACTTATTTCTAAACTAACCCAACAAGACCAGTACTATTCCAAGCAGGATCATCCCAACTGTAAGTAACATCAGCCAGTGCAGAAAGATCAGGATTCCCTGGTATTCCTTTTTCTTTTCCCGGCTCAAAACGGTACGGATCAATAACCTGAGCTGATAATAAAATGCCAGCGGAGGAAATGCATCGGGCTTAATTCCATTCTTTTTTAGAATCCTGGTTATCCTGAAATAGAAATAAAGGATCCCCACATTGTTTAAAAGCAACCCGGTGATTGCAACTATCACTCCAACCAGTTGAACATCCGTTAATTCCACATTCATAAAAACGCCTTTTCCCGAAAGTACAAAGTTCCCCCGGAACCGATAAATTCAATGAGCCGTTGTGTCTGCCAAATTATCCTAAAATGAAGTGAAGGCACTTTTTCTGCAATTCCGAATACTGTAACTTTAATAGGAATGAAGAATGGAGAAAGTTTAACGGATTAATTTTTTGAAAGATGGAAGCAGAAAACATAAACGAAGAATTCAAGGACAGACCTGATAAAGGAGAAGGAAGCGATCACGACTCAATGAAAACGCTTTCTTCATGCACTCGTAAATTGTCCAGAGAAGGCTACGTGACCCAATTCAAAGCATTGAAAACCGGGTTGGAATCACTGGAAACCCACAAGGTTTTCTCACCGGAAGAAGTCCGGATCATTAATTTTTACCGTTTTGAAGGCGAATCGGACCCTTCAGACAACGCGATCCTGTATGTAGTGGAAACCAGTACGGGAGAAAAAGGAACACTTACGGATGCTTACGGCGTTTACACCGATCTGAAAGTATCGGAATTTGTGAAACAGGTCGAAGAGATTAACAAAGCAAATACCAATCCGCCGATAGACGGCCGGCCTGAAGACCAGGAAGCGGGTTAGCATCCGTTCAAAAATCCATTGATCTTTACACAACACCCCGATTCTAAGGAATCGGGGTGTTGTTTTTATGCCCCGTAGTTTTACGGGATTTTACTTTAGTGTACGATCGCTAAATGATTCTATTGATTGTTCCCAGTCAATTAGACACCCTTTTTTTATTTTTTGGCTTCTTGGTTTTTATCAGGAGCTTTTGTACTTTCGCCGAATACTATCCCCTCATAACTATTGCGTATCAGTCCGTTACTGATAGATTGCATTTTACCAAAAATACGAAAGTTATGAAAAAACTGTTACTCTTAATCACGATTACGTTAGGTATCACATCTGTAAAATCCCAGGTTAAGATCGGGGATAATCCCAATACCATCAATACCAATTCCATGCTGGAGCTTGAAAGTACCAATAAAGGCTTTTTACCTCCACGAGTTGCTCTCAACGCTTTTACCAGCCCGGCACCTCTGACTGCAACGCTTGCCAAAGGAACGCTGGTCTTCAGTGAGGGCGGCACGCTCCCTGACGGATATTACTACTGGAATTCTACCCGTTGGGTGATGCTTCGTGCAGGCCGTGACAATTACGTTTTGGTAAAATCCGCAGCGGATTTTCCGGCTCCGGTGGCAGGAGTGATTACACTGGTGGCAGGAGTGGAATACGAGATCAATGGAACCATTACTTTGTCTAATTCGATCAACCTGAATGGCTGTACAATGAAAGGAGATGATTCCTCCAACGACAAACTCATTTATACCGGTGCAGGATCTTTATTTACAGGCGACAAAACAGGAAATCTCCGTTACCTTACGATGTCAGCTGCTTCTGGGAGCATTTTCAACATCAATGCACTAGCATCGAATCAAAATATGATTGTCCAGAATTGTTTTTTCCTGGGATGCAATAGTATCGGAACGATTTCCGGAGTGGGCGGAACGGTTTTCTTTGCAACGGTGGCTTATTTCTCCAATACGAACGGAATCACTTTCCAGAATGACAACAATGTTGTTTTGAATAATATGCTCTGGGATGCTTCCAATTCCAATACTTACGAGCGTTTTGTGGGTACTTTTAACGTGATCCAGCTGCTTGGCGGCGACCGCCTGACAAGTTCTGCCAATTCTGCAACAGCCCTTAATATCAGTGGAATTACCAGTATCAACGCAGGATCTGCGAAAGTAATCATGTTTGTGGGAACCGGAACTTACGTAACGGGAGCTTTCACCAATGCCTGGGAAGTGGAAGCTACCGGGTTAAATACACAGAAAGATGACGTTGCAGGTGGAAACATCTACCTCACTGTTCCCGTTGCCACCACATTTGTATCAGCAGGTGTGCCCGTAAAAGCATTGGGAACAACTGCTTCAACGAATCTTTACAGGATGACCAGTCCGGCAAATAACCGCCTGACGTACACCGGGAGCAAAACCCGCTCTTTCCTGATCTCCAGTTCACTGAGCATTACACAGCCAGGCGTCAACCGTTATTTTTCTTTTTACATAGCAAAGAACGGGGTAATCATCCCAGAATCCCGCCAGGATGTGAAGGTGGTAAACAGTACGGACCAGGTATCGCTTAGCCTTTCTTCGCGGGTAACACTGGCACCGAGCGACTATGTGGAAGTTTGGGTAGAAAACCAGTCATCAACTACCACTATGACTATTCAGACCCTGAACCTTTCCATGGAATAAACCCGGGACTTATGAAAAAATTCACGATTATCAGTTGCATGCTTCTTGCCTCTTCCGGCGGAATCCATGCGCAATTAACGAATTCAGGGAATCTACGGACTTTCACCGGTGCAAATGTGACTATTTACGGCGATGTAACCAATAACGGATCAATTGCTGACTCAGCCACGCTGATTACCCTGGCCGGTTCCAATTTGCAAACTATCGGTGGAAGTTCTGTGATTACTTTGAAAAACCTGCGTTTAAACAATAGCAGTACTACCGGCGTTACACTGGCACAAGCATTGAATGTGCGGGGAACACTGACTTTTACGGACGGTTACCTCAATACAACGGCAACAAATATCCTGACTCTCACTTCAACTGCTACTGTTAGCGGGGCAAGTGATAACAGTTTTGTTTGGGGACCTGTGGTTAAAACCGGGAATACTTCCTTTGTTTTTCCCGTAGGAAAAACCGCTTTTTATGCCCCGATCGCTATTTCTGCTCCGGCAATCGTTACCGATCAGTTCACTGCCGAGTATTTCAAAGCTTCACCGAATGCGTCCTACAGCACATCAAGTCTTGAATCGACGCTGCATCATGTATCGGAGTGTGAGTACTGGATGCTTGAACGTACGACTGGTTCCTCAGATGTTGCTGTTACCTTAAGCTGGGACCTGCGCAGCTGTGGAGTTACTTTTTTAAATGATTTACGCGTAGCGCGCTGGGACGGTACGCAATGGACCAATAAGGGAAATGGCGGAACTACCGGTAATATGGTGGCGGGAACGATTGTTTCAGCAGCCCCCATAGACGGTTTCGGACCTTTCACTTTGGCATCTATCTCTTCTCTCAATCCGCTTCCTGTTGAGTTTCTGACCTTCTCAGCCCAATGCGAGGAAGAGCAACAGGTTATCCTTCGCTGGAGTACTGCAAGTGAATTCCAAAATGATTTCTTCACTATTGAACGCAGCCCGGATGCAACCAACTGGGACATTCAGAAAACTATTCAAAGCCAGGGAAATACGAGCACATTATCGAATTATTCCTGGACCGATTCGTCGGTTTTCGTGAGGGAAGCATATTACCGTTTATCACAGACGGATCAGAACGGTGAAACAACTGTTTTGGGCATTACTTATCTTCAGAACTGCCAGGAAATCCCTGAAAACACGCTTGCTATATATCCGAATCCGGCGAAAGACCGGATCAGCATTCTGACGGAAGCAAAGATCAGTGAGATTACAGTACTGAACACCGAAGGAAAACGGACCGGAAATGTCATTGCAGACCTTGCCGGAAAAATGATCTATTTTAACGATCTTCCGAACGGAGTCTATTTCATCCGGATCACTACTCCAACAGGAGTTTTCCATGAGAAAATGGTTGTTTCCCGGAATTGATTGCAGTAGTTTATTTAATCGGATGAAGCCTTCACTGGCTATTGCCCCCAAAAAAAACAACCAATTAATTAACTGATTTCTAACAGTAACGAGGGATTTGATAAATTAAAATGATTTTTTTTTCAATTTTTCCTTGCGGAAATGAAAATTGGGTGTATCTTTGCAACGCTTTTAACGGAAAGCATTACACAATTTCTTAATCAGGCTGTTGCCTGAGTTCGAAAGAGCAAGAAAATTGGTTTGGTAGTTCAGTTGGTTAGAATACATGCCTGTCACGCATGGGGTCGCGGGTTCGAGTCCCGTCCAGACCGCTACAAACGTTAAAAGAAAATAGCTTATATGGCTGTAAGCTTAGAAAGCCCTAGAGTGTATCAATGCTCTAGGGTTTTTGCTATACAGCATAACGGGCGTCGCTCTGCATCCAAACAGTTTAGATGCAGCGTACTTTCCTTTTAAGAAATGTGCTATTGTGAAACTGAAAACGCTAATTGAACAAATCAATTCAAATCAGGAAAAGATTCAAGCTCATGGTAAATTAGAAGCCGATATCCTCAAAAAAATCAATTATAAATTCCGTTTGGACTGGAATTATTATTCCAACCGGATGGAAGGTGGAACACTGACACGCGAAGAGACCAGAAGTGTTATGGTCGGAAACATTGATGTTCACGGAAAACCGCTAAAGGATATTATTGAAATGAAAGGACACGATGCTACAGTCCTTGATATTCTAAAAATGGGACGCGGGGAGCATCGGATCAGTGAAAAACGGATCAAGGAAATTCATAAAGCAATCATGCAGGAGGATGATCCCGAAAAGAAACTTGAAATCGGACAGTGGAAATCCAATCCTAATGAGATTATCAATTACAAGGGAGAAAAAATACCATTCACCCCTCCATCAAATGTCAAGGATGCCGTTCATGAGCTTCTGAATGAAACGAACGCTCAATTAGATCGTTTTTTTAAAGGTGAAAGTTCGCTTCATCCGCTGGAAATTGCTGCTATGTTTCATTTGGACTTTGTTAGCATACATCCTTTTTATGACGGAAACGGGAGAACCTCAAGAATACTCACCAATCTGATCTTAATAAGCTGCGGATTTCCGCCACTTATTATCAAAGACATTCATAAAAAAGCCTACTACCAGCTATTGGCAGATATCCAGGTTTATAACGGAGAAGCCGATTTGTTTGAAGCCTTTTTAGGTGAGAGATTGCTCGAATCCCAACAACTGGTTTTAAATGTAATAGCCGGAAAATCGATTGAGGAAGAAGACGATTTGGACAAGGAAATCCTTTTATGGAAGCAGCAGATCCATGAGAAAGACAGAGAAGTTCAACCCCGAAACGAAGAACGGATTGTTCGGGTATATAGTGATTCCATACGTCCTCTATTCGAAACATTCATCGAAAAAACCAAACAGTTTGATGACCTTTTTTTAGAAAGGAAAATAGTCAATTCATTGGGGAGTAAGCGTCATTACGTCAAAGAGTTGGAGTATTTTGACAATTGGATCTTTCTCAAAGATTCGCTTAGAGAAGAAAATATTAAATTTTCCTTTTCGATTCATGACACATCCATGCTGGTTCATAACCCGAAAGAATTCTTTCAAAAATATGGAACCGATGACTTTGAAAATCGGCACGAAATGACATTAGAAATTTCCTACGAAGGATTCAAAAATAATGGAACGGATTCTTTTGATCTGCCCATCGGGTTTAAAGTTTTTTTTGACCGGTATAATTACCGGATTTTCAAAGACCGGCATTCAAAGACTGAAGTATACAAGAAACTCTACTCTGAAAAGCTAACTCTTTCCGAGATTGACAGCTTTGTAAAAGAATTGATCAGAGAACTGTTCGAAGATTTGAAAAAGCGCGTAAAAAGTTCTAATTGACAAGTGTGACTGAAAACACCGAACCTTTCTACCTCTCCGCTTTGGTCCTACCCGTTCCAATGGACCAAAATCCTGTAACAGCTATCCGGGAAAAATACACGGTGGATGGAAAAAGAGGTTTGATGCCGCACCTTTCACTGGTTTATCCTTTTGTAAGGAATTGGGACAGCTACCAGGTATTGAAACAAAGCTTACAAGTTTTTTTCAGCCAACAACAGCCTGTCTCCATTACGTTTTCATCACTTGAAAAAGATCCGACCAGAAAATTGCTCTATCTAAAACCTTCACCAAATAAAGACGTTGACAAGTTAATGGCTGGTTGCTATGCCATTTGGCAGGAAAAAGTTCCCGTTACCTTTCTTCATCTCACATTGGCAAAGGCAAAAAATGTGGAGCAACTTCATAAGATCGAACTGGAATTTGGTGATGCGGTCCGAAATTTACTTCCTTTCACGGTTGAAATACCGCAAGCATGGTTTTGCGCTGAACGCGACAGGGAATGGCATATTTTTGATCAATTGAACTTTAAGAATCCCTCTTCTGTTGAATCGTACTGATTCTCAATCGACTGTATTACTCTCTCCTATTTCCACCAATGAAAAGAGGTTGCCCTATCGACAACCTCTCCGGTTTGTTTTAGATTTAGTTTAATCACGGAAATCTATGTAGCTAAGTATTTCATTGAAAGGAAATATAAAGACACATCTCCACCATGTATTTATGGCCAGGTAGTGAAATTGAAGCTTACCCCCGATTGTGAACTTTCTACTTCATATATTGCATTCATTGTTTTCATACTGCATAATGCATGAAAATTACAAAGCCTGTAGCTTGCCGAGTAAAATTTATAAAGTTTGTTTGAGTTAAGCGTGAAAGCAAAATTATTGTTTGTGTATTGGCTCCAACCTGTTTTGTTTCCTCTATAACTTAACTTATAGCAATATCCTGTGACCGTTGTGCAGTAAGGCGAAGTGTACCCCTCTGCATAAAGTTCAAAAAGAACCCCATACCTTTTATAATGAACTATCGAATAAATCCGTATGGTGGAATTGTAAGGGACACAAACGCTATTTGCCGAAGTAAAATCACTGTATGCAATATTCGTCAGGTTTTGACCAGTATTAGGACATCCTCCACCCGGACCATACTTTGCAATAGGACGTTCCAAAAGAGAAGGAAGGTCCTCATCGACGCTATGCACCTCGATAGCCTTATTTGAAGTGTTTTCTGATGCTAACTCGGAAATTAGCTTGGTTGTTTTTTCCTTTGCATTAATAGCTAGTACCCTGTCTTTTTTCGCATTGATGCGGAAAATTTTTCCTTCGATAGCAATCATGTGGTCTTCGTTAAGCAAAGTTGCAATTAACGGGGTGTAGTCGTCACCAGTTTTCCAGCTGTAACCACGCTTTTCTACCAGAGATGTAAAAAGGTCTGTCTTTTCGAATGGTTTAAGAACAGCCATAATCTCTTCTTCAGGTTTGCTCACGAGCTGGTCATACAGGTCCGCATCCTCAAAGTATAACATGTTGTCCCGGATACTCAGCCCGTACTGCTTTCCTGTCGATGTGGTAAACTGTTCACCTGTGTCAGGATTACTTTCTTTGTGTTTTTTACAGCCCAGTGCAAAAATGGCAAGTACAATAAGAAATTTACTTTTCATAGTTAGATAATTTTTGTACGTTTAAAACTAGGGACAAGACCTAAATCTACTTCATGGTTTTGTATAACTGTAGCATTTGATTGTACAGGTGTAGATTTTCCTGTATAACCGTTGAATCCCACTAAAAAAACCTGGAATTCCATCTCAAATAGAACAAGCTCCTTCCTATTCACCCCTTCTTAAAAAAGCTAAAACACACCCTTTCAACCCATTAACTTTCAATTAAACTTCTGGTCACAGGATTTGCCAATCTGATTTAATAACGGTTTAACCGGGATTTAAGGTAGTCCTCCCTGAGTCGGCGTAATTTTATACATCTCAATTAATTAACTACAAAATATTTAACTATGAAGAATCGTATTCTTTTACTGCTCATGGCGATGAGCATGATGGGGACAGTAATTGCGCAGTTTGGCACTTTGGACCCGACTTTTAATGCACATGGAATCGGACCGAACGGCGACATATACGCTTTAGCTGTCCAGCCGGATGGAAAAATCTTTGCAGGAGGAACATTCCAGTTTTATCAAGGCCAACCCAAAAAGCACTTTGTACGTCTCAATCAAAACGGAAGTCTCGACACTACAATCACTGTTCAATTTGATAATGTAGTTAGACAAATCATCATCCTTCCCAATGGCAAAATCCTGGTAGCGGGAACTTTCATAAATTGTATAACCAGTTCGGGAACTATTCCTATAGCCGGAGTAGTCCGTCTGAATGCAGATGGCTCGTTTGATACCACATTCAACAACGGAGGCGCTGGGGTCAATCAGTCCGTACACCTTGGACAAATGCCGATAGTTAATTCTATGAAAGTCCTTAACGATGGAAAAATTATAATTGCGGGTGATTTCGTTACTTACAACGGAACAACAGCCAGATGCATTGCCCGCCTAAACGAAGACGGCACACTGGACAATACATTCAATGCAGGTGGAACGGGAACAGATATTATGGTTGATGCACTCGCAATCCAGGCAGATGGCAAGATTCTGGTCGGTGGCCCATTCACAGAATTCAATGGAACACCAGCTGGTCGTTTGATGCGTCTGAATGCAAACGGAAGCCGGGACAACACGTTCAACACCGGAGGAGCAGGTCTAAGCGGAAGTGGCTATATCAGCACCTATATTATGAGAATTCAACCGGACGAAAAAATACTTGTCGGAGGTTCCTTTAATTTCTACAATGGAACTCCATTGAATCATTTGATCCGCCTGAATACCGACGGAAGTATTGATAACACATTTAACCCGGGTGGTGCCGGACCTTCTGATCCCGCACACGGCCTTGCTGTACTTCCGGATAACCGCATCCTGATTTCAGGACAGATGACTTCATACAACGGTACAAATCTTGGGCGGATTGCCTGCCTGAATACAGACGGAACGCTGGATAATTCATTTAATACCGGAGGTACAGGAGCAAATGCCACTATTTTTCCAATTGCCCTAACCAATAACAATAAGATCGTGATCGGTGGCGATTTCAACTCTTACAACTCTACCAACGCATACCGTATCACACGCCTGAACTCAGCGGCTTGTACTCCGTCTACCGGAACAGATACACAAACAGCTTGCGGAAGTTATACCTGGATCAACGGAGTAACTTATGTTGCATCCAATAACACGGCTACCGATACCATTGTTGGCGGAGCTGCTAACGGATGCGACAGTATCGTTACATTGAACCTGACAATCAATCAACCGGCTACAGGAATTGACACACAAACAGCTTGTGGAAGCTACACCTGGATCAACGGAGTAACTTATATTGCATCCAATAACACTGCTACCGATACAATCGTTGGCGGAGCTGCAAACGGGTGCGACAGTATCGTTACATTGAACCTGACAATCAATCAAGCGACTACAGGAATTGACACGCAAACAGCTTGCGGAAGTTACACCTGGATCAACGGAGTAACCTATACCGTTTCAAACACTACGGCCACTGATACGATTGTTAGCGGAGCTGCAAACGGATGCGATAGTATCGTAACTCTGAACCTGACGATCAACACCATCAACACAACCGTCACGCATTCGGCATTAACAATGGAAGCTCAACTGACCGGAGCAGCTTACCAATGGATCAACTGCGCTACGAACGCACCGATCTCCGGAGCCACAGGACGTACCTATACAGCTACTGCAAACGGAAGTTACGCTGTGATCATCAATCAGAACAACTGTTTGGATACTTCAAATTGCATCCAGATCGCAAACGTGGGATTGGAAGAACTTGCCGGATGGAATACGGTATTGTACCCAAATCCTTCCAACGGCCAGTTCACCATCAACTGGGGAATTGAAACAGATAACATGATCATCGAAATCACAGATGTAACCGGAAAACAGGTATACCACTCCAAAGTATCCGGAACAGTTTCGCATGTTGTCGATATGAAAGAAGCAAACGGTATTTATTATACAACACTTTCCAACGGTACGCAGCGCCAGGTAATCAAAGTAATCCTGGATTAATACTGATTTAGAGGAAGCACCGGTTTAAGCCGGTGCTTTTTTGTACCCGGATGTTTTACCCGAGCATTTACGCCCTATTCAAAGGATTTCCTATGAAAATCCGGAAAGGTCATTCATTGATGAATTCTTAAAAAATCAAAAAATAATATTTACCATGGTAATTAATTCAAAAGTTGTTGTATCTTTGCTTCATAAATGATTCAATAAGGAGAACAATAACATGAAAACAATCTTCCATTCAGAAAGTTCCAGAGGCCATGCAAATCATGGCTGGTTGAACGCGAAACATTCTTTCAGCTTCGCTTCCTGGTACAACCCGGAACGCGTTCACTTCGGTACTTTACGTGTATTGAATGACGACACCGTTTCACCGGGAATGGGATTTGGAACACACCCTCACGACAACATGGAGATCATCACGATCCCGTTGGAAGGAGCAATTGCACATAAAGATTCCATGGGAAACAGCGCTACGATCAATGCCGGGGAAATCCAGGTAATGAGCGCCGGAACCGGAGTGCAGCATTCGGAATTCAACCCGAACGAAGACAAAGACCTGAAATTATTCCAGATCTGGCTCTTCCCGAACAAACGCAATGTAGAACCGCGTTACGACCAGCAGAAAATCGCGGTTGACGAACATCCGAACGAACTGGTACAAATCCTGTCACCAAACAAAGACGATGCAGGTGTTTGGATTCACCAGGATGCGTGGTTCCACATGGGGAAATTCACAGAAGACCAAACGGTGACTTACGAATTCAAGAACCCGGAAAACGGATTGTATGTGATGCAGGTTGAAGGAAGTTCCGTAATCGACGGACAGCAATTAAATCGCCGGGACGCATTAGGAATAATGGATACTTCATCCGTAACTTTGCATATCACTAAAGGATCTACGCTCCTGCTCATGGAAATTCCCATGGAAGTGAAATTGTAATAAAAAGAGAAATGAAGAATGCGTTAGCATGGCGGTACGCCACACAAAAATACGATCCGGCAAAGAAAATCAGTGCGGGAGACATGCAGGAAATCCTGGAAGCGATCAACAGCGCTCCTACTTCCTACGGATTACAGCCTTTCAAGCTGATTCATGTAAAATCTCAGGAATTACGTGAACAATTGCGGGCGGTATCATTCGACCAGTCTCCCCTTACCGATGCTTCAGACGTGGTGGTATTTACGGTGAACCGCAACGTAGCAGATCAACAGATCGATTCCTACATGCAACGCATTGCCGAAGTTCGTGAAGTGGAACGTGAAAGACTGAACCGGTTCCAGGAAAATATTGCACGGGTATTGTCCGGATTAAGCACCGATGAGCTAATCGCATGGAATACCAAACAGGCATATATCGGGTTGGGATTCGGATTGGTGATGGCAGCCCATTTGGGTATCGACAGCACCCCGATGGAAGGTTTTCAGAAAGATAAATACGACGAGATCTTAGGTTTAACGGACGAACACGCAGTTTTGGTCCTGACCTTCGGGTACCGTTCGGATGAAGACCATACACAGCATCACAAAAAAGTCCGCAAGACTTTGGAACAATTAGTAACGATCAAATAGATAATAGGATAGTCAGATTTTAGGATATTAAGACCTGGAGATTTCAAACCAGGAAGTCTTAAACCTTTTAAACAAGTTAAACAATTTAAAATTCAATCAAGATGAGTACAACAAAATGGACAATTGACCCTTCCCACAGTGAGGTAGGATTTAGCGTAAAACACATGATGTTTACGAAAGTAACCGGAACATTCGACACAGTTGATGCAACAGTAGAAGCAGAAGAAGGTTTTAAGAACGCAGTTATTGAAGCAAAGATCGATACGTCTTCTGTAAATACGCGTAACGAACAGCGTGACGGACACCTGAAGAGCGGAGATTTCTTCGACGTTGAGAACCACCCGCAAATTATTTTCAAAGCAGAACTTCCTGAATTGAAATCAGGAAAGATCGAAGGAGAATTCTCTTTACACGGAGTAACGAAGCGCATTCCATTGGATATTGAATTCCACGGTGAAGGAAAAGATCCATGGGGAAATGTAAAAGCAGCTTTCAGCTTTGAATCATCCATCAACCGTAAAGACTTCGGTTTGACATGGAACTCAGCTCTTGAAACAGGAGGAGTTTTAGTTGGAGAAGATGTGAAATTACGCGGAGAGATCCAATTGGTCAAAGGATAATAAAAACCAACTGATAACCGAAGTGGGGATGCGATGAATCGCATCCCCACTTTTATTTTAGGGTAATTCAATTGGTATCCGATACATGGCGTACCAACAAAAAAGCGGTCACTCTTTCGAATGACCGCTTTCTTTTATTCCTTTTGATCTGAATTAGTTCTTCACTATTCTTTCGATAGCAGTACCCGCTTCAGTCTTAATTCTTAAAGTGTAAACACCTCTTTCGTAAGCGCTAAGATCAATTTGACCTCCGGACTTAATCTGAGTTGTCTGAACCAATTTTCCTTGAACATCCATTACTTCAACCTCTGCTGAAACAGCTTCCATGGTTACGATAACCACGTCGTGTGTTGGGTTCGGATGAACTGAGATCGTAGTGATCAGGTTCTCTTTGATTCCGACATTTGTAACATTCACACAGTTCGATGTATCCGTACATGTTCCGTTTGATACGACTACCGCATAAGAACCATTTACAGTCGGTGCAAACGTTTGTGCAGTAGCTCCTGAAATTGGCGCGTTCGTAGCACAGTTGATCCATTGGTAACTTGTACCTGTAGATGCTGTAACAGTTGCGTTCGCATTCAGGGTTGCCGTTGCAACGAATGGTGCGATCGTCAGGTTCAGAACAATGATTGAATCACATCCCGCCGCATTTACGATCGTATCACTGTATGTTCCGGATGTGTTGTAAACAGTTCCGTTTTGTGCCCAAGTATAAGTTGGGTTACAAGTTGAAACAGTTACTGTAGACATTGTTACACTGTGAATAGTCAGATTCAGCGTAATAATCGAGTCACATCCTACTGAGTTCTGGATCGTATCCGTATACATACCGGAAGCAGTATACGTAGTTCCGTTCTGAGCCCATGTATAAGTTGTACATTCCACTACCGTTTGAGTCGAAGTCGTAGGCTGGATAATTGTCAAATTCAATGTAATGATCGAATCACAACCAACCGCATTCGTAAGTGTATCGGTATATGTTCCTGAAACGTTATACGTTAAGCCCGTTTGCGACCAGGTATAAGATGTACATTCTGTTACCGGAGCTACTGAAGAACCGGAAGGCAGATTAATCGTTAAACTCAATGTAACCACTGAATCACAACCGTAGATGTTTGTTAACGTATCGTTATATGCACCTGAAACCGTATACGTCAATCCTGTTTGCGGCCAGGTGTAAGATCCACAAGCTGTCATTGGGAACAAGGAAGCGTTAGGCGCTCCGATTGTCAGATTCAATGTAACAACTGAGTCACAACCTGCAGCATTCGTAATTGTATCCGTGTAAGCTCCGGAAGTCGTGTAAGTCATTCCATTTTGTGTCCAGGTATATGTCTGACATGCGATCTGAGTAACCGTACTTGTTGACGGCTGAGTGATCGTCAGGTTCAAGCTGATCACCGAGTCACAACCCACAGCATTTGGAATCGTATCACGGTAAGTACCGGAAGTTGTATACGTCAATCCTGTCTGAGCCCATGTATAAGATACACATGATGTAACCGGAGCTACAGTAGAAGCTGAAGGCTGATTAACTGTGATTGTTGCTGTTCTTTGAGCTGTACATCCGTTAGAGCCTGTATAAGTTGCAACATAAGTTGTTGTCGTTGTAGGTTTTGCATACACGCTACTTGCACCAGTTCCGGTGTAAGCAACTGTACCCGCAGCATCTGTATAAAGCGACGCAGCTGGTGACCATACCGGTCCTGCACCTGTATAAACAAAACGGATATTCGGTCTCAAATTACTTGCTGCACTTATGTCCCAGCTTGTCAATGCATCGAATCCTGCAATTCCTCCTAAAACATCATCAGCAGCAGCAGAATATACTGTATTTGCTAATGTAGTAGTAGTATTAGTACGCGTACCTGATCCGTTTCCTGCATTTCCTGCATTGTGAACAGTCTCAACAACAATGTTTGAAGTTCCGTTCCAAGTGTAAGGAGCAGTTAAAGTAAATGTTACCAATCCGGCAGCTGACGGAGTAAACGTTGTTGGTCCGTATACTGTTGTAGTACCGGCAACAAATCCTGTCAATGCATTCAATGCGGTGTTACCCATACGGATCGTAAAGTTTGTACATGCACTAGTCACAAATGTATTCAAGTCAAATGTAACTGAACTGATTTGCGATCCCGGAACCAAGCCCTGAGCTGTTAATTCAGCAGCAGTGAACAAAATTTGGTGTTTTGCACCTCCGTAGTATGCACTCAATGGATTCGGATAAGCAGTTGTACCTGGTGCTGTAGTTCCATTTCCAAAGATAGCAGTCGCAGTTGTTGGTCCGCTTGTCAGGTGTTGCAGATCTCCTGCACAAATAGTTGCTGTTGCCGGAACAACCGGTGCCGTTGTAGGTGCCGGATTTACAGTAACCGTGTAAGTAGCTGTACCCACACATCCGTTATTTGCTCCACCAGAAGCATCCGTTCCTGTTACAGTATAAGTTGTTGTAGCCGTTGGAGAAGCTGAAACCGTTGCTCCTGTTCCCAAAGCTCCTGACCAGGAATAACTATATCCTGTATTAGCACTGGATGCTGTCAATGAAGTTGAACTTCCCTGGCAGATTGTTGCAGTTCCTGCAACAGTAATTGCCGGAGCCGGTGTAACTGTAACTGTTACCGGAGTTCTCGGGCTTGTACAACCAGATCCAACTTCCGAAACATAGAACGTAGTTGTTGCAGTGACAGGGTATCCTGTTAAAGAACTTCCTGTTTGACCAGAAATTGCAGTACCTCCTGTAGAAACAAGATACCAGGAGAATGTATTCCCGGATACTCCTGTTCCGGTAACGGAAGCTGTAGGAGTTCCTACCCCACATTGTGTGCTGTTATTAGCAACCGGTGCAGGTACAGAACTGTTAATCGTTACCGCAGGAGTTGTAGTTGTAGACACACATCCTGTAGTAGTATTAGTAGTTGTGACCGTGAACGCCTGTGTTACCGCAGAACCACTTGCATTTGTAATGGAAGTAGTCGCTGATGACGTATTCAAACCTGTTCCCGGAGCCCATGACCATGTGTAATTCGCATTGTAGTTCGTCGCAAAGGTCATTTTTGGTCTTGTAGATCTTGTTCCCGTAGCAGTTGTTCCTGCCAAAATAGCTGCAGGAGTCAGGTTATCTGCCCGGTAATATGCAGTTGCAACATATGCTGTATTATCGTACTGGATCTCAGAAGACGTTCCTCCTCCGTTGTTATTACTCCAGGATAATTGTACGATCAGGTTACTAGTCCCATCCCACACAAAAGGTGTTCCAAAAGTGAACGTATTCAAACTTGAAGGTGTCAATACTAAGGAAGGAGTAGAATAAACCTGTGTCAATGTAGCCGCACTTAATCCTGCCGATAAATTTGCTGCTGCTGTAGCACCCATGTGAATCGTAAATCCGGCATAGGCAGATCCTGTTGTACCGATATTCAGGGCAACAGAACCGATGTTTCCTGCAGTAAGTCCCGCAGCAGTTAATTCGGAAGCAGGAATGATGTATTGTGACTTGATACCACCGAATAAGTGATAGAATGGATTGTAATAATCACTTGAACCGGTAAGGGCACCAGCCCCAATCACAATCGGACCTGAATTTACACCTGGAATATTTCCTGAAAGCGTAATGTTGTCTCCGCTACAAACCGTAACAGGTGTTGCCGTTGCAACTACAGCCGGAAGTGGATTTACAACAACAGATGCTGTTGCAGATGCCGCACAACCTCCATCTACACCTGTAACCGTATAGGTAAATGTACCTGCAGCGGTAGGAGTAACAGAAACAAGAGTTCCTGCGATTGGTGTCTCAGCACCACTTCCCGTTGTTGCACTTTGAGTGGAGTAAGTATACGATTGGAACGGTGTTGGATTTGTATTTGCAGCAGTCAATGTAAATGTTCCGCCCAGACAAATAGAAGCAACAGAAGCTGTTAAAGAAACCTGGTCCGGAGTAGAAACCGTAACGGTAACCGGAACTCGTGCGCTCTCACAACCTGTAGCGCTGTTCAATTCACTTACATAGAATGTAGTGGTTGAAGAAACCGTAGAAGTATACGTTGTTGATGTACCGGACTGCAATGCCGATCCACCGCTTGATGCAGCATACCAATTAAAAGAAGGAGTTGGCAAACCGCTAGTAGATGTAACATGCGCTGTAGGAATCTGAACACCACACTGAGCACTGTTCACAGCCGTAGGAGCTGTTGGCAATGGATTCACAGTGATTGATACTGTTGGTGCCGGAGCAACCGTACAACCTGCAGCTGTAATCGCAGCCGTATAAGTGGTAGTCACAGTTGGTGAAACCGCTAAAGGATTTGTTGTTCCTACAGTTCCAACTCCATCAGACCAAGAAACGGACTGGATAGCAAAAGACATGTTTCCAACAAATGTAAAGATCGGTCTGGAAGAAACAGTTGTTGATCCTCCATTCCATCCCACAGGTGTTGCACTACCTGTATAACCACAAACTTCTGCAGAAGTTCTGCTGTCAACATATCTCGCATTTCCTGAAACAAACGCTGTATTAGCAATTAATAACTGGCTAGCTGTATTGGAAGTGTTCGCATTACTCCAGCAGAAGCTGACAATGATATTCGAAACTCCATCCCACACCAATGGCGTGGAGAAAGGGAAGTTATTCACTCCTACCGCAGGAACAAAACTTGCAGTAGAATAAACTTGGTTTCCAACAGCCTCAATATTTCCTGTCAAAACAGTTAATGCTGTGTTCTCTGCACTAATTGCAAATCCATTCAATGTACTTCCGGCAGTTGTAATGTTTACTGATAATTGGGTAATATTTCCTGCTAGCAATCCCAATGCCGTTAACTCACTTGCGCGAATCAAATACTGAGTTTTAACACCTCCGTATCCACCATAGAAAGGATTCTGTGCAGCAGTACTTGTAGATACGGTAGACCCTGTACCAAGAACTGCAGATCCGGCTTTCGTAAGCGCTGCTGTTAAAGTGGTCGGGGTTCCTGCACAAAGCGTCGTAGAAGAAGCTACAACACTTGAAGAAACTCCTGTTAAAGGCTCATCCCAATAAGATGCCCCCGTGTAAGTTCCGGTAATTCCAAGTGAATTTGTTGCTGTAATTCCCCAAGTAATTGTAGCATTACCAGGAGTTGGTACAGGAATAGTAGCAGTCCAGGTAGAACCGGATGAGTTTGTCATCACGATCGCTGTCTGAGCTACACCATTGATTGCATAACCTAAATTTACAGATGCTGTGGTTCCTGCCGATGGATTTACATCTACAGAAATTACACGTGCAGTAGCTGCACATTGCGTTGCAACAGGAGGTGTTACTGAATTCAGTGTAATAACAGGTGTAGGTGTAACTCCTTCGAATTCAAATGCTCCTAAATCCGGAGCTGTTCCCGTACCTGTATATCCTGCATTCCCCTGACGAACAACCGCAGCATAATCATCTGTGATAGCAGGTGTCGTGATATTTACTGCACCACTTTCTACCTGTGTTGTAATTCCCGCAACAGGTTTCAGGTAATTTGCATTGGATGGCGTTGTACTGATAAAGAAGTTACCAGCTGTACCGTAACCAGCTCCTATAAACATAGCTTCACCCGTAAATGAATTTATTTCACGTGGTGCAACTGCTGCCTGATATGCAGCAATTGTCTGGTAAGACGTAGTTCCGTCATACATCACTAAATTGGTCGCAGATGGTGCACCTGCGTACAACATATTGCGATTGGATGTAGAAGCAAAGTTCCCCAATGCAACTCCCGAACGGCGGAAAGCAACAGTGATCCCTGTACCGGATGGAGTTGATCCGTTAATGATGATATTATTACGAAGATCCAATGCAGCAGTTGTAACTGTAGCACTAACCGCATGATAAATACCAGATGTTCCGAAGTTAGTTCCTGTTGAAGATGCATTCAAATACACGGAGTTATAATAAACTCGGTAAGTAGATGGTGCAGCCGTAGAAGTAATCGAGATTCCGCGAATCGGATCAGCAGCTGAAGCAGTTGGAGTTCTCAAATCACCGATTACGTTGTTGTAAACATTGACAGTTGTTCCACTGGAATTAAGAATTCCGTTCACAGTTGAACCTGTTCCCGAAGCACTCAAATTGTAAATTTTATTTCTGAAAACAGAAACAGTTGTTCCGGTAGTCGAAGAAATTCCGTTTACCGTAGCCGTACCCGTTGAAGAGTTAGCAAAGCTCAATCCATTAACTTGGTTCTGAGAGAAGTTCTTTGTAGAAGTTGTTGTACCGGAATGAATTCCCGTTACAATATTCGACGTTGAAGTGGTTGCTCCTGCAACGGATAAATTATAGATCTGGCTATTGGTAATATTCTCTACTGTCGGGGATGCCAAATTGTACATACCGTAAATGACAGATGCGGAAGTTCCGGCATTTGTCGGGATACTCAGATCATGGATCACGTTGTTATTGAACGTATATTGAGATGTTCCTGAATTAATACCATAAAGCGTTCCCGCAGCACCTAAAATAGCGATATTGGAAACAGTATTTCCACTCATGCTCAACGTTGTAACAGTCCCAACTGTGATCCCGGAAACAGTAGCAGACGTTGTTGTAAATGCAGACGTTCCTGAAGTAATTGAATTAGGTGTAGTACCTCCGATCGTATTACCTGTGATAGTATATGCAGTACCTGAACCAACAATATTCATCCCGGCAATATGACAAGTTGCCCCGGCAACACTTCCTGTTCCGGAAATACTTCCCACTACGTTATTCACAACGTTCAATGTTGAACTTGAACTGGCATGAATTCCATAAACGTTCCCGCTGGTGGAAGTAGTGATAGAAATAGCACCTGTTCCTGTAGCTGCTCCGATAATGTTCGGAGTTGTATTTCCAATTGAAACGTTTCCGCCAAGTACTGAAATACCGGCAAAAATTCCCGGAGCCGTTGTAGCCCCACTGGTTGTTGTAAAGGAAATCGCTGTAACAGTGTTCCCCTGGATAGAAGAAGCTGTTCCCGTATTGGATGCTGTCAATTCAATTCCAAATAAGCGGCTTGTAAAGGCACCGTTATAAGTCATAACTCCTGTAGCAGAAGCACTTGAATACCCGATTACGTTATTGGTAATCACATATCCGTTACCGCTCGAAGTCACAATGTTAATTCCTCGGTACAGGTTTGCTGCTGCAGTCGCTGTTCTGGTTGCTGTTTGATAGAATTTGTTTGCATTGATCGTCCATGCAGAACTATTACTTGCAAGAAAAATTCCGTTCGAGTTATTTCCCGAATTAAAAAAGTTAAAAATATTTGAATTACTTACGGTATTTCCACTGTTATCAATAGCAACAGAGGTTCCGGAAGAATAGATCGCATTGGTTGGGGTAGAAGCTCCGTCTCTGATATCACAATGATCAATTAGGTTATTGTCGTTTCCTGTTGTTCCCGTACTTCCTGCAAAAACAATTGTTCCTGAATTTGAAGCAGTATTCGAACTCTGGATAGTAAGATACTGGAGTACATTCGATTTTGCATCATTCACAAATTGTACTGCATAACCAGGCCCCGCATTCGTATTTGAGATCACCAGATCAGCAGCACCGGTTTGGTTCACACGTCCGTCAATCGTTAAGTTGGTTGAATTATTCAAGTTAAGCGTACCAGTAGTGTTGTTACTTGTAATGCTCAAACCACTTACCATTGGGTAAACTTTCAGCGTAAATGCTCCTACCGGAGTAGTTGCCGGTCCGTTGATCGGGTAAGATTCAGCCATTGCAGGATAACCCGCGATCAATTGCAGTTCGGTGTTCCCTGAAAGAGAACAGCTATTGATATCGGAGAAAGCAATTGAAAGGTTCGGATAATCACCTCCGGCACCGACAGTTTTAATTCCACTGATCGGACTACAGGATAAAGTAGATTGGTTTCCAGAAAGTACCGGTGTACTTGAACCGCTTTCGGAAGTTGCAACCACATTCCAATAATAAAGTGTACTCGGATTAAGTCCGGAAGCCAAATAAGTAACTGTATTCGAAGGAAGTGTCGCCACATTGGTATAAGTAACTCCATCCAACGAACGGGAAACGGTGTATGCAAACTCCGTTGTTGAATTATCAACCCAATTCAATGCCATGTAAGAAGAACCGACACCTGAAAAAGTCAATGCAGTTGGTGCAACCGGAATTGCTGGAGGGGTAAAACGATAGATTCTTCTGGAACCTTCAGCCGCAGAATTCAAATTAGGTATAGCGCCTGCTACAATTGTATTTTGTATCATTGTCCCCGTAAGGTCAAGCGCAGAAGTAGCAATATTCAAACTAACAGATTGATTCGCTCCGGTTCCCCAGGAAAAACCAACCTCAGGAGTGGCATCACCTGCACTGGCAACTGAACCACAATTCATCGTTCCATAAACGAACTCAATTACTCCGGTACCTTCATAAAAGCGTACTTGATACGTTCCGTTATTCGGATAAGCATTGGTCCACATCAACGACATGTTTCGGAATTCAATCACATAACAACGATTTGGTCCGGTACCAATTAATTTACCGAAGATTCCTCCGGTAGTACCTGTACCTAAATCCCCGTCAAAAGCAGTGATTCGCGGAGCAGTAAGCGTCCCTCCACCGGCAACATATGTACTTCCAATGATAACCGCTGTAGTTCCTAACTGAACCAGGCCATTTGAAGTTGCAAAATAGGATGTGAATCGATTTCCTGCCATGTAAAACTCAAACCCAGCGGGGAAAGTGATAGCAGTCCCATTAATTGCCTGATCCTGACTGGTATTCGTAGTCAAAACCTGTGTAGTTCCCGTAGTCATATCGACAACGTTTCCATTCATATCCAATCCAAGCGAGCCGGTGGTATTGGTGCTGAATGCGTAATTAGCCGTGCTCTGCGCTCTTGACAGCATGTGCGGAGAAAAGCACATGAATGCGAATAGTGCAGAAAGGGCTAACCACTTTCTAAAGAAGTTATTCTTCATAAGTAAAAATTAATTAGTAATTAGATTAACCCTGAAAAGTCACGGTGGTGTCTTTCATCATAATCTATAAATTCAAGTAACACTGCAAAAATGTTACTATCCTAGTTACAAACAAAATATGATTGAGTGGTCGGAGGGATTCATCTGTTGAAATAAATCGATTTAGTACATTTCACAAAAACTTAAAAAATAGTTTAAACATTAGTAAAAACAGGGTGAATTCCGGGAAAATAAGGGCAAAAAGGAAAGTGAACAATTGTTAATTATTTAACGTAATAATTATCAATAATTGATGAAACAGCTAAAATTGACCGTTTCAAAAAGCTTAAACATGTTATCACACAGTAAATTATGTTAATTTTCAGTACAAAATCTTTAAAAAATTAATTTTTAACAAATGTGTTAAACAAAAAAAGGACATCTCCCGACACCCTTCTTTCAAAACAATTTGTTAATACCTAAATGCACCGTACGATCTTCACCGCTCCCTTTGCATTGGTAAGCTTTAACAGTACCGGTTGATTTGTACGCGGAATAGAAACCGGGAAGTGGTCCAGCGACTGCTCTGAAATCAGTAATTTTCCTTCCGCACTCACTACTTCCAGTAAAAGCCCGGGTTCTTCGGATGAAACCTCTATGACTTGTTCTTTCGTAACAATCCGGACCTCATCCAACTCCCAATCTTTCAACCCAAGAGAATTAACAACAACTTCAACAGCCAGTGTATCCGAATTACAGGAAGAAGATGCAATCAACTCAACAGTATAGTTCCCGTTAACTCCATACGTATGTTGTGGATTCTCAGCTAGTGAATTTTGCCCGTCACCAAAAGCCCAGGAATAAGCAGTGGCGCGCGAACTCTCATTCGTCAGCTGAATAGATTCCCCGTTTTGCGTCAATGAAAAATAAGCCTGTGTGGGCGCATTAACCGGACGTAAATGAAAACGATCCAGCGAATCAAGTACCACCGCTGCAGATGCATTTTGAAGTATTCCGGCCGTTACGGCATTCAATCCGCCATAGTAAGTTGATCCCACCGGCGACTGACGAAAAAGAGAAGCATAAAAAGTACAGGCAGCCAAATAAGTTCCTTCGGCAGATGGGTGCGATTCATCCGGATTGTACAAATTGATCGTTGGATGGTTTGCGCGTACATACGCCCAGGCTCTTCCAACAGGTGAAACCAGCGAACGATCACTGGAATCCGCCATGCGCATATACGCATTGTACAAGCGCGTATTCATTTTTTCAAACGTGTTGATCCCGGCCCACTGCGGATCTCCGTTCTGTCTTCCCCAGGTCATGTAATACATCACATTGCTGCACGCATGATTTGCCCAGATACTATCCGAAAGCCTCACTGCATAAGGCAATGTTTGGGTATCAACCTGTGCATCCGGAAAACTTGGTTCCTGGCTTTGTCCCTGGATCACTACAACGTCCCAGGGTTTCGAATGGATCTTGGTGTAGGTCTGCGGATCGTTTACATGCATTTGAAAAGTGTAGCCGCCGTTTGTTTTAGAGTCGACTGTGATTTCTTTACCTAAACTGTTCGCAAGAGTCCCCAGCATTCCCGGCAGATCATTCACGTAAGTATAGCTGTTCCCGATAAATAAAACAGAGATCGAATCCTGGGCAGAAACCAATAAAGAACTTGCCGGAGCAAGAAAAAGGAGAAGGAGAATTTTTTTCATAGTTTTTGTTTCATATATAACGTAAACCCCGAAACAGTTTTGGAGTTGCTCTTTATTTTGCCTTAATTTGAAAGAAGTATTGCAATCCTAATTGAATGAAAAAGGCGTTTTTTATTTTAATTACACTCATTGGTCTATCCAATCCCGCTTTTTCTCAGACTTACCTGGGATTTGAATACAATCCGAACATTCCCGTAAAAGTCGGAAGTACAACGCTCAAACATCCCTGGACAGGCGGGATCAATTACGGCCAGTTTTCCACCATCGATTTTAATTTCGACGGATTGGAAGACCTGGTGATCTTTGACCGCAGCGGAGACGAATTCATCCTGATGGAACATACAGTCAGTGGAGCCCTTCACGATTACAAATACGTCTACAAAGGACATCAACACTTTCCGGAATGCAGATCCCGCGCCGCATTTGTAGATTACGATTCGGACGGAAGAAAAGACCTGTTCACTTACGGGATCGGGGGAATTAAAGTCTACAGGAATGTCGGAAATGCAACAACGGGTTTGCAGTGGCAGCTCATTACGGATATCCTTCAAACGGATTATTCCAACAATGTCTCGAACCTTTTCGTCAGCGCAAGCGATATTCCGGCATACAGCGATATTGATTTTGACGGCGACATGGACATCCTGACATTTCATATCGGCGGGCAAAACGTGGAATACCATCAAAACCAAAGCATGGAACTCTACGGAGTTCCGGATTCCCTGGTTTTTGTACTCAAAAATCAATGCTGGGGGAAATTCAGCGAAGATCCCAATAACAACATTTTATTCCTTAATGAATCGGCTTATCCTTGTGAAAACGGCGATATCCCAAACCCGTTGAGAGACGAATCCGGCCGGGATTCAACCAATACGCGACACAGCGGCTCTACCCTTTTGGCTATTGACATCAACAATAACGGCGTCATGGATTTGATCCTCGGCGATGTTTCCTATCCCAACATTACACTTTTAATGAACGGCGGAACAGCACCCAATACCAATTCGGTCATGATCAGCCAGGACCACAATTACCCTTCGGCCGCACACCCGGTAAATATGGAGCAATTCCCGGCAATGTACTGGGAAGACGTGGATTTCGACGGCAAAAAAGACCTGATCATAGCCCCGAATGCACGTACCGTTTCCGAAAACCAGTACAGCGTCCATTTTTATAAGAATACAGGAACAAATGAACTGCCGGAATTTGTCTTTCAGGAAAACAACTTCCTGCAAAAAGACATGATCGACCACGGCCTGGGAAGCATCCCGGTTTTAGTGGATGAAAACGGAGACGGACTGAAAGATTTGCTGGTAGCGAATTTGTTCCGCTACAAACCCACACTCAGCCTGGAATCCGTATTTCAGTTATACCGGAATACCGGAACTGCATCCAACCCGGAGTTCACTTTGGTAAACAACGATTACCTGGGATTATCTTCCCTCGGATTGGGATACCGGGTTGTTCCGGCTTTTGGCGATATCGATGGCGATGGCGACCAGGACCTGGTTGTCGGACAGGAAAATGGGAACCTGCGCCTGTTCACCAATACTGCCGGAGCAGGAAACACGATGAATTTCTCCGCGTCGGTTCCGTTGATAGACAGCAACGGGACACAGATCAGCGTCATTTCGCACGCATTTCCGCAGCTTTTCGATTTAAATAATGACGGACTGCTTGATTTGATCATCGGGCGAAAAACAGGTGAACTCACCTACTATCAAAACAAAGGCACAGCTTCCAACCCGGCTTTCGTTCCCATCAGTTCCAATTTGGGAAAGGCAGACATTACAACGGCCCAGGAAGGATATGCCGCACCTCATTTTTTCCGGGAAAACGACACCACGCATCTGTTTGTAGGCGCATACAACGGGAAAGTAAACTATTTCCGGAACATTGACGGACATCTTGCCGACGGCGACACCTTCAGTTTGTTCTCCAGCAGTTTCCTGGATATCGATGCAGGTTTGTACAGTACCGTTTTCGTTGACGATATTAATGGGAACGGATTGCTGAATCTATTTGTAGGACAAGATCTGGGAGGGATATTCCTTTTCGAAGCAGATCCGCTCAGCACCATATCAGTTGAAGAACTCCGGTTGGAGCAAAAACTCCTGCTCTTCCCAAACCCGGGAAATCAGTTGGTCCACATTATTTCCAAAGACGGGAATATATCTGACCTGAAACTGCATGGCATTTACAACATGCTTGGACAGAAACAGGAAGCGGAACTGATCCAGTCAACAGTGGATGTAAGCAATCTGAGTACCGGAAGTTATTATTTCATTTTGGAGAACAAAGGAAAAATCGAGCACTTGAACTTCATCAAAAATTAAAGCTGCAAGTATTTTTCATAGACCACCTGCTGTGACCATTGAATGGCAGAAACTTCCTGATCGAAGATCCCGAATAGTGTAGATCCTGAACCGGTCATTGCTGCGTAAACAGCTCCATTTGCATATAAATCTTCTTTGATTAATGCCAATTCCGGGTATTTCATGAAAACCGGCTCCTCAAAATCGTTGATCAAGTGATCTTTCCAGGTATCGATTGGCTGCGCGAGGATCTCTTTCAATGGAATACGGTCGGCATTCGGAACAATTCCCGCATACGCTTCTTTGGTTGAAACATGAATTCCGAGGTTGACCAGCACCACGTATTTATTTTTCAGATCTAAATTCAACGGTGACAAAACCTCTCCCCGTCCGCTTGCAAACTGGATTCCGCCATCGATAAAAAAAGCGCAATCCGAACCGATTACGGCAGCCATCTCTTTCAAACGGTCATTCCCGGTCCCTGGGGCATATGTATCCCGGATCAGTTTCAAAGCAAACGCAGCATCCGAAGATCCTCCGCCCAAACCGCCTCCCATCGGGATCAGTTTATGCAAATGAAAACTAAGCGGAGGAAATGATTGGTATTTCCGGAATTCAGCTTCGGCATCCAGCACCAAATTACCCGTTCCCGGAATTTCAAGTCCCGATGAAGTGAAACTTGCTTCTTCACTTTCAACCATCTCCAGGATCTCCCGGAACGGCAGTTCCAACATGGCTGTTTCCACGTCATGATACCCGTCCGTCCGTCTTCGAAGGATCTGCAAACCCAGGTTTATTTTGCATGTTGGAAAATTAATCATGTCGTAAAATTAATAGATGCGAACTATTTTCGTAAATTTCGCCCCTCAAAATAGCAATTATGTCTACATATTTAGATTTTGAAGAACCTTTAAAGGCTTTAGAAGAACAAATTGAACAAACACGAGAGATCGGAAACAGCACTGGTGTTGATATGTCCGATAAAATCCGTGCTCTAGAAGAAAATCTGACGAAAAAAACAAAGGAAATATTCAGCAGCCTGACTCCATGGCAGCGGGTTCAGTTGTCGCGTCACCCGGACAGACCGTATACTTTGGCGTACATCAATGCGATTACCGGTTTTTCTTTCCAGGAATTACACGGTGACCGTAATGTGAAAGACGACAAGGCAATGATCGGTGGTTTCGGTTTGGTCGATGGTCAAACAGTGATGTTTATCGGTCAGCAAAAAGGGATCAACACGAAAATGCGTCAGTACCGTAATTTCGGGATGCCGAATCCGGAAGGATACCGCAAAGCGCTTCGTTTGATGAAACTGGCTGAAAAATTCAACAAACCGATCGTAACGTTTATCGATACTCCGGGAGCATTTCCGGGATTAGAAGCGGAAGAAAGAGGTCAGGGAGAAGCAATCGCACGTAACATTTACGAAATGATGCAGCTGAAAGTTCCTGTAATTTGCATCATCATCGGTGAAGGTGCATCAGGTGGAGCTTTGGGAATTGGTGTCGGAGACAAAGTAGTGATGCTTGAAAACACCTGGTATTCCGTCATTTCTCCTGAATCCTGTTCTTCCATCCTTTGGAGATCCTGGGAATACAAGGAGAAAGCAGCTGAAGCATTGAAACTGACAAGTACAGACATGAAACGTTTGAAACTGGTAGATGATGTGATCCAGGAACCATTGGCAGGAGCACACAGAGACCAGGAAGCAAGTTTCCAGAATGTAAAAGCAAAAATCAAAGAATATTTAGCGGAATTGGAACCGAAAAATCCGGAAACGCGCATCGAAGAACGAATTGAGAAATTCAACTCGATGGGTGTTTGGAACGGATAATTCGACTACGCCCAAGTTCCCCTTTTGATACAGGATCATCTTATTCAGATGGTCCTTTTTTGTTTCTTATTACTTGAAAAGTATTAAAGGCAACTTGCAAGATATCAAAGGTGGCTGAGCGTAGTAGAAGTCACCGCCACTCATTCACCGTCTGCTCATTATTCAGATCAATGACCAGCACTACCTGAACAGCTTTCTTTACATGGACCTTCTTTTCATAAACGGCTTCCACCGAAAAATTATTGAGAATGGTGTGGTCCTGCCAGACTCCATTTACAAACGACTGGTTGACGATCCTGACCGTATGTTCTCCTTTCGGGATCCGGAGTTCATAGAACGCCCCCGAACTTTCAATCGATTCGGGCGACACTCCGTATTTGAGATCATCCACATAAACGACCATTCTTGAACGGTGATCGTATCCTTTCTCTACATGGATAAATTTCCAGCTAATCGACATCGGGTAATGTTTACCCCTGAAAACAGCTATCTTTTCGGAAAGATCCTTTCCTTCTTCATCAAACCGGGTGATCGAAACCGCTTTTTTATTCAAATCGAATTCAATCCTCATTTTGGCAACTTCCGCAACGTCCAGCTCAAATTCACACACGGCATTGATGCTGAAACCATTCTCAAAAGTATGCTCGACCCACTTTCCATTGAAGAAAGCCTCATTTACCAATTTAATTTGATGTTTTCTTCTGGAAAGCTTTAAATGAGAGTTTCCCCATTCGCTCTGTTTACATGATTTTGAAACCGGTATTTCATTCCCGTCGACAAACAGTTTACACCGGTTCAGGTGGTCATACCCTTCCTCAATCCCCGTAAATTTCCATTCCAGGACAACCGGTTGGTCCTTTGAATACACACCGAGGGAGGCCAATACAAAAACGCAAGTTAAGATGTAGTTTACTGTCATATATATTTCAGTACTACAAACTTAGTCATTTAATCTCATTTTAACATCTTACAAGACAAGCGTTTTAGGATTCCCAGAATGGGGCTCCATTTTCCAGTAATAAAGTAGATTACTGAAAAAAAGCTTTCCAACCATCTGCACAATTGTGTATTAATCGATAAAGTTAACTATCCGGGTAAATATTATCTTGGCTATAGAAAACGAAAGAAACTAACTAAGAATGATTTATAAACTATTTTTTATAGGTGCTGCGCTGTGCGTCAGTACTTTTTCGATTGCACAGGAAACAGACTCAACGGAAACGGAAAGCGAAAGCTCAGTTGATACCAACCTGGTAGAGCAAACTTTTCAATCCACACGGATCGTAAGTGCTCATTCCGTGGAGTGTTTGCGCAAAGGAGTACTGGAATTCCGGGTCGAGCACCGTTTCGGAGATTTGGCGGGTACAAACGGAGGCGTACACAATTGGTTCGGTTTCGATAACTCCAGTGATATTCGCCTGGCATTTGAATACGGAATCACCGATAATATCATGGTTGGGGTTGGAAGAAGTAAAGGAGCAGGAACTCCTTACCGCTCCTTAATCGATGGGTTTGGAAAATACCGTTTCCTTCAGCAGAAGAAAAAAGGAATGCCCGTTTCGATGGCAGTTACAGGAAGCATGTTTTACACCTACATGAAATCACTTCCGGATGTTTATGCAGTAGCTCATTTTCCAAAACAGGCACACCGCTTTTCGTATTCCGCTCAATTAAACATTGCACGTAAATTCGGGGACCTGGTTAGTTTGGCATTGATGCCAACAATCGTACACCGCAATTACGTGGCAGCCGATGACCAAAACACCTTGTTTGCACTTGGTGGCGCAATGCGCTGGTCGCTTACCCAGCGTTTGGGTATCATGGTTGAATACCACCAGGTATTCCAGGACAAAGGTTTCCGCACAAACAACTTCAACAGCTTGGGCTTTGCGGTTGAATGGCTGACTTTCGGTCACAACTTTACAGTTTACCTTACCAATTCACGCGGATTCGGAGAAAGCCAATTCATCACCAATACTTACGACAATTGGTTGAAAGGCCAATTCAGGATTGGTTTTTGTATAGGAAGAAAGTTCGAGTTCGGACAATAACCCGTTCAACTAAAGTTTAAAGAGTTCAATTTGAACATTTGAACATTTGAACATTTGAACATTTGAACAAAACATAAAACAACTGATTATGAAAAAGATTCTTTACCCCGCTTTAGCAGTTTGCTTATTTACTGCTTCTGCATTTGTTACGATCACAGCAACGAAAGACTATGTTTTCAAAGAAGGATTTACCATTGGATTCAAAAGCAAAGATCCATCCGGTGAGTTCAAAAAAGCGAAAGGAAACATCAAATTCGATGCCGACGACCTGGAAAACTCCAAATTTGACCTGACTATTGAAGTAGGTTCTATCAATACCGGGAATTCGATGCAAAACAAGAAAGCACAAACTGCCGAATGGTTTGAAGCGTCGAAATATCCGAATATCAAGTTTGTTTCGTCCAAAGTAGAGAAATCCGGAGACGGGTATTCCATTACCGGAAAACTAACTATGAAAGGTGTTACGAAAGAGAAAAAAATTCCGGCTACTGTTACAAAGTCCGGAAATGATCTGACTTTCTCAGGGAAATTCACTGTCAACCGGATCGATTACGGTGTGGGCCACAAAAGTGATGCTGTTCCGGATATCATGAACATCTCCTACTCTATCCCGGTAACTGAAAAATAGATTCGTATGTTCAGGCATTTTTTTCTGCTGGCACTTGTTTCAGGGCTTTTTTCTGCTTTCGTTTCGTGGACCTATGCATCCGTTTACAAAAACATGATCGTGGACTTCTCCGAAGCAAGCGGATTTTGGCACTTGCTGTGTTTTTCCCTCATGATTACGACCGGGATCAGTATCCTGAGTGTAGGAATCTCGGCATTGGTAAAAAACAAGGCCCTTGCATCATTTGTCAGCAATTTCATCCTTTCTGGAATTTCCGTTAGCCTGGTTTTCTACATTCTAAAAATGAATGACCCGGTTTTCAAAAACGAGGACGCTGCCGCAATGATCGATTATTTTAAAGGATACCTGGTTCCTTTTGCATTTATTCCTGCCCTCTCCTGGTTGAGTTTTAAACCTTTATTTATTAAATAACCGAATGAAAAAATTGATCCATATTTTCTCCGCATCGACTTGTATAATGATACTCGGACTTGCATTTCCAAGTGCATGCACCAAGGAAAAAGCACCTGTTAAGTTACCTGACGTGGCTTGTACAACTACTGTTTCGTTCAGTCAGCAAATTGCACCGATGATCCAGGATAACTGTGCTTCTTGTCACGGCTCCGGCGCCGGTACTTCTCCTGTTTTGTCGAATCATTCTGAGATTTCAGCAAATGGCGAAATGATCCTCAATACCCTTCATGGTACACCGCAATTGATGCCCCAGGGCGGACCGGCATTAGCAGATACGCTTATCCAACAATTCCAGTGTTGGATCCAACAAGGAAAATTGAACAACTAAACGAAATTCCGGAAATTCATAAGTTATTCCCGCAATTTCATAACAGGAACCAGTTTACACATAAATATCTTTATATCAGCCGGTAGAACCGGCATATACCTATTTGAGAAACAACTAAAAATTGACTATGAAAAAAAACTACATTTATATTGGTCTGCTTGCAGCCTCAGGACTCCTGGTAAGTTTTTCCGGTAAAGAATCCTTCCAAACGATCAAAAATCACCGGTTGGGATACCATTCGTTCAACCAAGCCGGAAGCCCGGGCGGAAGAACAGGTGCTCCCGGAGACGGAACCTGCACGCAATGTCACGCAGGCGCAGTTCAAAGCGGCACGGGGTTCAATTCGGTGACTTTACTGGATGGTGGCGTTTCGGTTACGGATTACGAAGTAAATACTACATACCAGGTCAATGTAAGCATGGCTACTGTCAATCCGAAAAACGGGTTTGAGATCGTTGCTCTGAATCCGAACAACACAGCTGCCGGAACCTGGACAATCACAGATGCCACAAATACAAAAACCATTACTTCCGGTGGAAAAACACGTGTAACGCATAAAACAGCAGGAACAAGTTTAGCCAGCTGGTCGTTCAACTGGACTTCTCCGGCAACTAACGTCGGAACAGTAACATTCTACCTGGCAACCAATCAAACCAACAGCAACAGCGGTGAAACAGGAGATATTATCCGTACTTCGCAACACCAGTTCGGATCAACTGCCGGGATCCAGGAAAATTCCAGCAAACTGGAAACAAGTATCGGTTATCAGTCGAGTACCAATTCATTGAATATCCAATTAAACAGCAAAGTAGACGGTTCTGTTTTTGTGAATGTGGTGGATTTGAACGGAAAATCGGTTTTCACTGAAAACATGGGGAAAATCAACTCCGGTGAAAGTTCACTTTCTGTTCGCCTGAACCAGGAATTGAACAGCGGTATTTACCTGGTAAATGTTTCTGTGGACAACAACATGACCATGAAAAAGATATTCATTTCAAAATAATAAAAAGATCATGAGGGACGCGAAGTTTCGCGTCCCTATCCTATTCTTCGCTGAACCAATTCATCTACCCGTTCATAAAACTGGGTCGGTGTGCTCGTTCTCCACTCAATATCTTCCAGGTCGCCACCCATCACAAAGTAATGATCTACGCGGGCTTTTTCAAATTCACTGATCACATGATCGTGGAAATTAACCAGCGCAATCCAGCCGTCTTCCACTTCATCAAACCATTCTTCGTAATAACAATCATCCGAATAGTGAAAGTTCAGTACATTTTCGCCTATCAGGATGAATTTATTGATCCCGTGCGGCATCATCTCCTCGATCACATTACGCTTCAGGGTCATGATATCGTTCTCGATCGCATCGTTCCATTCACCGATAAATTCCATGACTGCAAAACCTTCTTCGTAATCCACAAAGAGAATTTTGGTGAATAAAGTCCTTGAGCCGATGTTGTCCCATTGCGGATGGATCAGGAAATTGTAAATCCGGTCTGTAAACTCGAACTCACTGTATTCCCTGTCGTAAAATGGAGAAAGTGAATCCTCGGAAGCGATGTACAAGTGTCTCCAGTTAAAATACGGCTCAATAAAATGCACAGAATCAATGTTTTAAAATTGGAATAAAAATTGTGAAAATGAACTTCGAAATTAAAAAGAAAGTCTACATTTGAATGTCATTTTTGAAACAAAAATTTACCCATGAAAAAATACAATAAATCACTATTTTTCAGCATCTTCACTATTAGTGGGATCCTGTTCTTCAGTTCTTGTTCTTCCAAATCTACCGAACGCGATGCCGCTGAAGCCACTTCAGCGTTGGTTGAAGGTAATGAAAAAATCGTTGCTTTTGGGCATATCAGCGCCATGAACATGCTTAACAATGCTGATTACAAGAACATCCCGAAAGTCAATACAATCCTGGGAAGTGTTTTGGGTAACTGGAAAAAAGGATTGGATATCGATAAACCGATCTATTATGCATTGGAAGCTCCATTCGCTCATGATGGAACACCGGAAACAGTATATGCATTGATCAATGTGAAGAACCAGGACAGTTTGTCTGCTATCATCAGTGAAATGGGATATGCCTTGGATAAAGACGGGGATATTTCTTACCACCAGGAAAATGATGTCACTTTCGGAATTCGCAATAAATTATTGATCATTGTCAGCAAGCGCGGAGATTATGACGGGAAAACAAAGATCAAAGAAGCTTTTACTCAAACCGAAGGCGATCTTTCAGAAGATAAAGCGGAAGACATTATTGCTCAAAAAGGAGATATCGTTTCAGGAATTGACGTTGCACGCTTATTGAATACTTCCAATACGGAACTGGAAAAACTTCCTGCTGAGAAAAAAGCACATTTGGATGAGTTGGTCGCAGATGCTTACGTTAAAACAGTTGCGAATTTCACCAACGGAATGGCTATGATCGAATCTACCAATTTGTTCTCTGATGCCCTAAAAGACGAATTGTTCTTCAAAGACAAAAACGGGGCAACTTTGGTTAGTAAATTAGGTGGTGGCGATCCGTGGATGGGCGTTGCAATGAACCTGGACCTGAGAAAAGGGGAAAGCTTTATCAATGATTATTTACCGGATACAAAAAGGGATTTGATGAAAGACTTCCCGGGTCAGGTGAAATTTGCATTGATGGCCCTGGGTGATAATCCGCTTTCAAAATTGTTCTCAGGTCAGGCAGGAATGCTTTTAAAAGGCGATGCAAAATCGGCAATGGGAATGGAACTGGAATACAATAGCTTCCTGGGACTTGGTCCGAAAGGAGACATTTTGCAGAAGATCCTGGACGATCAATTCGGTGGATTCGCTATAAAGCAGGGTGACACATATGTTATGGGAGATTTACGCATGAAGTCGGCCAAAGAAGGAATCTATGTTTCAAGCGGAAAAGACAAAGGCGGAAAACTGAACCTTCCTTCTTATGCAAAGAATTTTGGTGAAGATAGTTTCTCGCTGTTTGTTGCATTCGAAAAAATGGATGTTGCCAGCCTGGAATTACAGGATGAAGCAAAAGTGATCGAGATCATGCAGTATGTTACGATCAATGTAAACAGAGACGGTGGTAAACTGGTTCTTACGGCTAAAAACAAGCAGGTCAATATTTTGAAACAGGTAACTGATTTTTACGCGAAGCAGTTCATGGGAAAAATTGACGGAATGGGTGTCTGAAAACCAGTAAGATTTTAATTTCAAAAAGCTGTCTACCTGATTTTAGGGGCAGCTTTTTTTATGAAACAAAAAAAAACACTAACCCACTCAAAAACAAAATCATAACTCTAAATCTGTTCGCGAATTCGCGAACACTCTAATTCGCAAATTCTACTATTATCTACTATAAATTCATTCCAACCTGTCTCTTTTTTCACTTTTCATTTTCTTTTTTTTCGTAACTTGTTCCTACAAACAGCACCGATGAAAGAAAAAAAAGATTGGAATCCACTTACCTCTGATGAAGAACGTATCATTGTTCGAAAAGGAACCGAATATCCCTTTACAGGTCAATATAACAAATGGAACGAACAAGGCATCTTTGTTTGCCGCCGTTGCGAAGCTCCGTTGTATAAAAGCACCGACAAATTCGATTCAGGCTGCGGATGGCCATCGTTTGATGATGAAATTGAAGGAAATGTGAAACGCATTCCCGACCCGGACGGAAAACGGATAGAGATCATCTGCGCAAATTGCGAAGGACATTTAGGTCACGTATTCATTGGCGAACAGTTTACACCGAAAGACACCCGCCATTGTGTGAACTCATTGAGTATCCTGTTTCAGAAAGCCTGATCCCGGATTTAATCCGCAAAATAACAGTGATAAACCGGACTGCCTTTTTTGGTAATGATCTGGTTTAACTGGATATGTGCAGCCAGGGCCAATTGCGAATAGTTCTGAGAAGAATTACCAAAGCTTGCTGCACTGGTTACCCACATTTTTTGGATCAGTTCTTCGCCGCTTTCCACTTTCCCGATTGCATTAACAACCGCTTTCACATTCAATGCTCCGGCATGGTACACATGCATCGTTAACAAACGGAACCAGATTGATTGCTCGTCAACAGTCAACCCAACACTTTCTGCAATGCCTTTAGCAGAAGGAATACAAACCCGTTTCAATAATTGAGATGCTGCGAATGCAGAACGCATAAAATCCTTGCGCTCGTCCACAGAACGATTGACCGTTAAACCCATAGAACGCGCCACTCCGGGCATCAACTGGAATGCTCCGTAAGCTCCGGCAGTAGATTTCTGCATTCTTCCCGGACTTTCGATCAATAAGATTGATTGTGCATACCACGGGTCTACACCATATTGCTCAAAAGCAGAAACTCCTTTCGGCAAACTTTCAAAAACCAGGTCGAAGCGGTAAAAATCATTCTTTCCTGTTGTTACATTGATCCGTTCGTCTGCATTCAACCCGAATAAGGTACGCACACTGTCTTTAAATGCTGTTTTTTGCAGTTCTGTTTGAGAATGCCATCCTTTATTCGACATTTTTGTAATGATCTGACGGGTAGAGCCCACATTGATCAACACTGAATCCGGTGAAAGGATCATGATCTGCTGCCAGAATTTAGGATGCGCCAACTGGTCCCATTGTGCAGCCTGGATTCCTGCCGCGCCCATGATCACATGCTCGGAAGAACCTTCCGTAATGGCGATCATTTCTTTTTCCCAGGAGGAATTTTGTGAGGAAGCAATAACTGGAATACACGCAAGTATTGCAAGGAGAGTTTTGCGTTTCATTGTTCTTGTTGTGGGTTTTGGGTGATGCAAATTAGGAAATTGTAGTGAAAAACGCAATAAGTGTGTGAAATTTTAACGGTTAGAGTCCTGCAAAGATTAAAAACGCTTCAACCCTTCTCCATCCACGTATCCTTTCAAAATAGCCTCCAGTTCATCCATTGAAACGGGAAACCACTCCTCTTTGACAATCTTGCGGATCGTGAGCCGCTCTTTCACCGACAAAGTTCCGTCTACGATCAGTCCGAAGATCAGCAGGCGTGCAACCAGCTTATTATCTTCGTCATTTGCATCAAACAATTCGTCGATTTTGACTTCCTGATCGTATTTCAGATCCAGGTCGGGCAAAACCTCAAGCATTTCCTTCATAAAAGAATAAAGGGCAAAGTTGTATTGTCTTTTCTGCTGGGCAATAAAGTGAAACAATTTCCGGAGCTTTTCGCTGATCCGGGATAATTCTTCCGGGGAAAATTCCTGCATAAAATCTTTGGTTGCCGCAGCCGATACAATCCGCATTTGGGTTTCTTTCATCACCTGTCTGCTTGTCCAGGCATTCCAAAATGCAAAGATCGGGATTCCCAGAAGGTCGGTAACAATTCTCAAGGCATACCTTCCGAGTAAACGCCTTACCAAAAACTTCATCAATACATTGGAAAGTGTCGCTTTTAATTTAGTCCCGATCCACAGAGCGTAATAGGAAAATTTTGTCAGCCCCACATACGGATTTATTTCAAGCAACTGCATGTGTTTGGCGGGCATTTCCAACCCCGCTTCAGTCAATAACGCAACCTGTTCCTGGTAATCACTTTGTGAGACTGCCGGATAACGGTAAATTTCACAGATCCGGCGAACAGCATAGAGATTCAGCATATTCAGAAGCCAGATTTCAGGAAAAAGCATCGCAATAGCGTAAATCGTGTAATACAGTTCAAAGTCAAAAACAAACCCGAAAAGGGAAAAATGCTGAACGTCCAGTAAGTGAGTGAAATGGAAAGGAAAAATAACCAACAGGACCGCAGCTGCACCGATCGCTCCTGCAAAGGAATAAACCTGCAACCGGAGGTTTCTCAACTGTTTTTTCTGAGCATCATCCAGGGTATAGCTTCCACTTCCCGGGATTCGGATCCCGGCTGTTTTCTTCATCAAGTATGTACTCCCAAGCCGAAATGCAATGCTGTTTTTCCGCTTCTTCTGAATCTCTTCCATAAGTATTCGCTAAAATTAAGAAAAAGGTGTTCCGTTCTTCCGTAACTTTGCCTGCAAATGAACTACATCAAACAGTTTTTTATTTTCCTGCTCATTATCCCGGTAAAGATCTACCAGTGGATTATCAGTCCCATTCTTCCGAATGCATGCCGGTATGATCCAACCTGTTCGGCATACATGATCGAAGCATTGAAAGTTCACGGACCGGTCAAAGGCCTGTGGCTGGGAACAAGAAGAATCAGCCGTTGTCATCCCTGGGGTGGATTCGGACATGATCCTGTTCCGGAGAAGAAGTGTTCCTGCAGGAAAGATTAAGACACTATTTGAACATTCCCCCTTTTTCAAAAAAATCCAAAAAAAATTTCTTCGATTCAATTAATTTCATTTACTTTGAATTTCAAAGTTCTTTTATGGAAAGTGAAAAATATTTAGCGCAGCTTCAGGAGATCCAATCGATGATGCAAAAATCTTCGAAATTTTTGTCCTTATCCGGGCTGTCGGGAATTTTGGCTGGAACTTATGCCCTGATCGGCGCGGGAATCGTTTATTCCATGCGGGAACGCTTTATTTCTCCCATCAGCTTCAGTTCTTCCGAATTCCTGACCGTGGCTCTTATTGCTATCCTGGTCATGGCATTTTCTTTCGCAACAGGAGTACTGATGTCCTTGCGCAAAGCCAGAAAAAGACAGGAACTGATCTGGAACCAGATCTCCAAACTGTTTTTGGGAAGTTTCATGGTTCCCATGATTGCCGGAGGATTATTTGCAATTATCCTAGTGACCAAACGCGAATTTGCACTCGTTTCACCTGTAACACTGCTGTTTTACGGGATCAGCCTGGTAAACGCAAGCCGTTACTCCTTTGAAACTTTGCGGAATTTAGGATTCATCTTTATCATTTTGGGACTGGCAAATACTATTTTCCTGTATTATGGTTTGTACTTTTGGACTTTCGGATTCGGAATTTGCCATATTGTTTACGGGGCATTTATGTATCTGAAATACGATTATAAAAAGTAATGACAAGTATCATATCAGATATCAATAAAACGTTCGATCACCGGATAAGGCTTGGAATCATGTCTATCCTGATGGTGAACGATTCGGTGGATTTTAACCGGTTGAAAGAACTGCTGGAAGTAACGGACGGAAACCTGGCTTCGCATATCAAAGCTTTGGAAGCGTCGGAGTACATTGATATCAGGAAACAATTTATCGGTAAAAAACCCAATACTACGTATGAAGCAACTCTACTCGGAAAACAAACATTTGCCAAGCATCTGGCCGCGCTTGAGCAATTAATCAAAACAAGCAAATAGCTATTTTTTTATTCATTTACTTTGAATTTCAAAGTTCTTTTTAAAACCAAATCATGAACAATCAATCGGAAACAACAGAAAAAAAAGAAACAAGTGATTTCGTGAAGTTCCTGAATTCTTCATTCGGGCGCTTTTTACTGATCGGGATTATCACACTGGTGCTGATAGCTCCCCTGGCAAGCGTCATGTCCCTGATACAGGAAAGGAAGTACCGGGCGGAAGAAATCAAGGAACAGATCCGCCGCGAATGGGGAAATGATTTTACGTACAAGGGGCTGGCGCTACGGATTCCACTAAAAGGAAAAAAAGCAAAGCAGTTTGTCTTTTTCTTCCCGGAAAATGAAGAGACCAGGTTACAGGTGGAAGCAAGTACCAAAAAGCGCGGGATTTATCATTTCCCGGTATTCCAGTCCAAAAATTCAACTGCCGCCGGATTTACTCCGGATCTGAACAACCCGGAACTGGACCTGGCAAAAGCCCAAATCGGTCTTCTTTCACAGTCAGAAACCCGGATCTCGAATATCGGGAAGATCGAAATCAATGGAAAAGACTTGGAAATTGAACAGGAAGCCATAGCTGAGAACAACCCGGAGAAATTATTTTACGCAACAGCTCCATTCACTATTGACAAATCAACCACCCAAATCAACGTCAAACTGAACTATACTGTAAACGGTTCCGGGAAGATCAACTTAAAAGGTTTAGCTAAAAAAAGCACGTACCACATGAACTCAAACTGGAAAAATCCGGCATTTTCAGGAAGTTCGCTGCCCAACCCGGACTCATTTGAGCAAAAAGACGGGTTCCAAAGCTCCTGGAAAATGATGAACATTGCTCAGAATCCAAAAACGGGAGTCGCCCATTCGAAACCTTACGGAACCGTACCTGAAGCAAGCATTGATTTCCTGGAAACCATTGATCATTACCAGCTCAATGAGCGCACAGTGAAATATGCCATTCTCGTCATTTTACTGACATTCACGGTCTTTTACCTCATTGAACTGATCGGAAAAATGTCTTTGCACCCTGTTCATTACCTGATGGTTGGATTTTCCCTGATTTTGTTTTACCTCATCCTGCTTTCATTCTCTGAGCAATTTGGTTTTGCACGCTCTTACCTCACTGCCGGCACCGGGATCATCCTGCTTCTTGGTTGGTATGCATATTCCGTTCTTCGCTCCATGAAGTTTGCATTAACTGTTCTTGTGGCCATTTCTATTCTGTACTGTTTCCTTTACGTGATGGTAAACCTGGAAACTTACGCACTGATTGTGGGAAGTTTGGGATTATTTGTAATCCTGGCTGCCATTATGAGTTTTACCAGAAGACTGAAAATCTGAGTTACACCAATCACTTTTCATTAGAAAAGTGACACGAAAAAGGGGCTATCTTTTTGAGACAGCCCCTATTCTATTTTAAGCAAATCGAATTGTTATTTTTCCAATACAATCGAAACATGCTGCGTTCCTTTATCTGTCAAAACATGCAATGTATAAACTCCTTTAGCCATGCTTCCAAGATCCAGTTCCTGTTTTCCTGCTTCCAGGCCTTTGATCTCATAGACAACCTGGCCCACGGAATTGAATACTTTAACCGCATCCAGGCTTGCACTTCCGGAATTGATCGTTACCAATCCCGTTGAAGGGTTCGGATACACTGAAACTAAATTCAACTCATTCTGATTCACTGACAAACCTGTTGTAGTTCCTGTGACGTTGATATTATCGATATACAGGTTATTCCCGTTTCCTGCAATATTTTTGAATACAATCCACACAGAACCGGAACCAGCAAACGAACTTAGGTCTACTGTTTCGCTTCTCCATTGAGAATCATTAGGGATAAAAGTACTGGTGGTTGCATTTGCCGTAGCCAAAGTGGTGTTTGATTTGGAATAAACGCTTGTAAACGAACCACCGCAATTGGTTGAAACGAGTATTTCCAATCCGTCATAGCGGCTTGCATTGTAGGGAGCGTAAGCTATGTCAAACGTTAATTGTGCGCTGGAATACATTTCGAGATCCGCTTTAGGCAAGCGCATTTCATCGTTTTGGGAATCGTTGTTACTCAAATTATTGAACCGAAGAGAATTACCCGCTGTAGGCGAAACTCCAACAGTTGTTGAACGTGTCCATGTAGCATTGTTGTTCGGGTTAACGATCTCCCAGCCGCTTGGCGGGAAAGTAGTTGAAGCAAATCCTTCCGAAATCGGCAAACTGACTGTTGTATTTGGATTTACCAAAACATAATTCGTTTTGGATTTCGAATAACTGGCACCATTTGAAGAACTTGTTACTGTTAAATTGGCATTGTATGTTCCCGGTGTTGCATAAGTGACGGTTGGATTAGCTGCAGTTGAAGTTGCAGGTGTTCCTCCCGGGAATGACCAGGAATAAGTTGCAATTCCTGTTGCAGGACTGGAGGAAAACGTAATTGTTCCGGCAGCGCAAAGTGTGGACTGACTTGCGGAAAAATCCAAAGCACAAAGTGAAGTACCAGATCCGCCACCAACCTGGTTCAGATTCGCAGTTGTCCAGATATTATTTCTACCGCCTTCTCCACTTGTCAGCGCATTTCTCATACGCGTAACCTGGCCTTGCGTATACATTTTGGAGCAATAGGAATAATCCATGTAGTTCTCGTAATTCTCAACGATGTTCGCATTACAAATTCTCGCCGAATTCGGATTCGGGCAGGAAAAAAATCCTTCTGTAACCGGCGTATCAGATACATAATCATCTCCGCAGGCTTCTCCCGGGTTATTATCATCCCCCCAGGTATGCGAAAGATTCAGCCAGTGACCGATTTCATGTGTTAAAGCCCGACTTGCCCCAGGACTCCCGGTCCCAATCGATCCACAGTAATCATGCAGGATATAAACCCCATTGTAGTGCATATCTTCGGCAGAAGGCGCAGAACCTCCGTTTGGCAGGTAGGTATACCCGGCAGCGCCTTGCAGGTCATTACAAACATAAATGTTCAGGTACTTACTGTGCGCCCAGAGCCCCTGGTATACATTGTTCCCTGCAATTACAGCATTTGCCTGGTCTATTCCGTCACCGGTGTGTGTTGTTTGAGTTACCGTACGTGTAATTCCTGAAAAGCAGTTTCCGTTAGGAGCTACCGTTGCAAAAACAAAATTAATTTCGGCATCGGTGGGCATTCCCTGGAAAGAACTGTAAACGCTGTTCGCATCTGCATTCAGACGTCTGAAATCTCGGTTTAAGATTGCCAGTGCGTCTGCAACCTGTGCATCGGAAATGTTTTCTGACCCGTTGGTGTGGAGAATATGGAAAACAACAGGAATCGTATAGACCACCCCGGTAGATTTTACAGTAAAACCGGATGATGCACCTTTGGATTTCGGCTCATCTGTTCCGCGAAAAATACTTGCGTAGCGTTCCGGGTGTTTGAGTTTTAAATCCTGCATGTAATGGTGCTGGCTGCATTTCTCAACTTCACGGGGAGAGTCCGATGATTGAGCTTTTGATGGTGTAACCTGCGAATAAGAAGTAAATCCGCAAAGTAATGCCACAGAAAAGAAGAGTTTTTTCATGAGCGTAGTTTTGTTTTGAATGTATTTTTAGTTCTGGTCCGAAAATTAATTAAAAATCCGCTTCAAAAACCGCATGTGCATATCGGAGAAAAGGATTGTGAATATCTTTTGAAATTGATGCCTTCTTTTTGTTTTTGAATCAGACTGTGTAGGATAAAACCGCTCATTATCAAACAAAAAAAGCGCAGGAATTCCTGCGCTTTCTATACTATCCGGAAGTTTGATCAACTCAATTTCTCCAGTGCGGTTTTTAGATTTGAAATCACTCCGTCCACATCTTCCAGCCTGCAGGTACCAACCGAAAGCCTGTACCAGTTGGAATCTGCTGAGGAACCAAAAGCATAGAACGGCACAATTGCCACTTTTGCTTCGTCGAGAATGTATTTCGTTACGTCTTGGGTGCTTTCCAAAACAGTACCTGTTTCGGTCCTCAAGCCATGCAGTGCAAACTGAACCGTTAAATAAATGGCTGCCTCCGGTGCAATCGCATCCACGCGGTGTCCGGCAGATTTCAATGATTGGATCCCGTTGTAAAAACCAACCAGGCGCGCATTGATTTCCGACTTGATGTGGTTCAGGTAGTTATCGTACCGCCCCAATTCGTTCAGGTAGTTTGCCGTGGCAACCTGTTCGGCTTTCGGAGCCCACGCCCCAACGTGCGTCAAAATGGATTTGATCTTATTGATGATAAACTTCGGTCCCATCGTCCAGCCTACACGCACACCTGTTGCGGCCAATGACTTGGAAATCCCATCAACAAACAGCGTGTATTCACGCATTTCAGGTCGAAGTGAAACCGGGTTGTAGTGTTCAATAGAACCATGTGTCAACGGCCAGTAAATCTGATCGTACATCACATACAAAGGCTTCGTTCCTGCCAAGTCGCGTTTTTTATTTTCCGCCAATACCAAATCACAAATCTGCTCGAGGTCTTCTTTGGAAAAAACGGTTCCGGTTGGATTTAATGGCGAACACAATGCCAGCAGGCTTGCTTCCGGAATAAACGGGGCAATCTCTTCTGCCCGCGGCATGAAGTTATTTTCCGGACTTGTCTCGATCAGGATCGGACGTGCATCGTTCAAATATGTATAATGATTGTTATTCCAGGACGGAACGGGGAAAATGACCGCATCTCCCGGATCAACCACTGCTTTGAAAATAGCATAAATCGCCGGGCGTGCGCCACCTGTAATTACGATTTCGTCTGTGGCATACTCCAAATCTCCACGCTTGCTCAGCAATTGAGAAACCGCCTGGCGCAATTCCAACATTCCGTCTGCGGCAGGATAATTCGTCTGGTCGTCTTCGTATGCTTCCTGGATCAATTGCTTCAATTCGGCCGGAATCGGGAAAACTTTCGGGTTAAAGTCACCGATAGTTAAATTATAAACGTTCTCGCCCTGCCTGATCTTCTCATTAACTTCTGCAGCTAATTTGATGATCTCAGAACCGATGATGTGTTCCGCCAGTTTAGAAACACGGGGAGTTGAAACTTCGTTTTTTGTATCCATGACTTTGAATTAGTGTCACAAAAATATACACAATTGTCAGCAATTATGAAATGAAAAACGAAAATAAGGTTAAATAACAGACTGTAAAAGCCAAGACTTAACAAACAGTCCGGGCTCCGGAAATAAAAAGTCCGAACCATCAACCGGGCCGGACTTGTCAAAAATTGCTTCTTCTCGTAAAGTTTACTTCCAGCTTGATACAATCAACTTGATATCTTCTTTATCTAATTTAGGAACGTTTTTGATGTAATGCCGGGTATAAGCAATAGATTTATCACTTACATTAAAAATCGTTATATCGGAAAACATTTCCGAATTCAAATACAACAAACAATAATCTTCTGCCTCCCTGGATTCTATCTCTCTGAATTGATCAAAAGTGACATGTTCAAACTTAATTCCTGCTTTTGTTAATTCCTCTTTGTTCACATCTGGCCCTTGAATTGCTCCCGTAAGAATCAATAATGTTTTATCTTTCAAAACTTTTGAACTTGGTAGATATAACTCATTCATTTTATTGAAATAAGGCAACCCTCTTTTTTCAATTTTATTAATATTCATTTTCTCCGCCATATCACTGAAAGCATTAATCAAATAAGGTAAAAGATGAAACATATGCTCACTAACCATACTTTTGAAGCCATCAATATCAGCAACAGCGGTGGTCTTGTAAATACTGATTTCAGATCTCTTTAGAGCCTTAACACTAACGATCACTAATTTAGTCCCCTCCAAAAGAGTCATGATCACATCATCTTCTTTTATTGTCCCATCAGCATCTATAATTTTATACGGACTTACCTTCCAATAATTTTCTAATCCTATTTCAATCATGGAATCTAATACCTTATCTCCGCTTTGAATATAGGTCAAACCATTCTTCATCAGGCTTTTATAGTCCGCATCGCCAATATCCTGGAAATAGGTCTGTCCAAAAGCAGTAAGCGACAATAATGAGAGAAGAAATACTGTAATTTTTTTCATTCGTTAGATTATTTGATTTTTGAAGCCACAAAGGTAGTTCATTGTTTTATTCTGAATAAAAAAGTCCAGACAGAAAACTGCCCGGACTTTTGAATCTAATCTTTTGAGAACTACTTAATTCTTCACGAACCGGTCCTGGAACACCGATCCGTTTGAGCGGATTTCGAGTACATAAACTCCTGCTTTCAAAGAAGCAACATTGAATTCTTTCTGGTTTACCAGGTTTTTCGAAAGCACCTGGTTTCCGGCCATGTCATAAATCACTACGTCCAGTTCACTGGCTTCTGCCTGAACCGTAATCACATCCGTTGCCGGATTCGGGCCAAAAACAACATGCAAAGCGGTGTTTTTATCAACTCCCAATCCCGGATCAACCACCGTCACTTTTCCTGACATTCCCGGTGCATGCGGATCACATTGATACAAGTACACTCCCGGAATCGTAAATCGCTTCCCGAATTGCCAGTTGGTTCCGACGGTCATTCTTGAAAAGGATTCCGGGTTTCCCGGAAACGTTGCGGTTGTACCGTTCAGGTTGTGAGAACCGGCATTGTTTATCCAGCTCACGGAATCCCCCACGTCAATGGTCAGATCATTGGGTGTCCAGGCCATGGCCTGCGCATTTATCAGGTGGGTTGCCTGACCGAAAGCTACCGGTGCTATAAACACCATTAAAAGTTGCGTAATTTTTTTCATAATCATCAGTTTGTTTTTAGCAAGGTACAAAGACCCGTTATATTATTAAAAATAAATTAAGATTATAACGCAACAAGATTCAGAAGGTTGGAAACCAAGCAATAACCATTTCTCACCATCTACTCATTTCCCGCAGCAAGCGGCTATCCTTACTGCCGTTCCGCAACCATTAATAACAACTCTCTCTTCTCTAATCACTGAATTTATCCGTCCCCACATTTGTTGTGACCGGATTCCCCAAACTTTCTCTACTTTTAAAAATTCTAAAAGATCACTTATGAAGAAACTATTTGCGTGGATCATGATCGGTTCAATGGTTATGAGCCTTCGGATGCCTACTCCTCCGGAACAAACTCCCGACACTCCACTCTGGATGCGTTACCCTGTTATTTCACCGGATGGAAAAACAATCGTGTTTACCTACAAAGGAGACATCTACCAGGTTCCTGCTTCCGGTGGAACTGCAACCCCGGTAACATTAAGCGAAGCATACGACTTCATGCCGTTGTTTTCACCGGATGGAAAAACGATCTATTTCGCATCCGACCGATACGGAAACTTCGATGTATTTTCTGTTCCGTTACAGGGTGGATCTGCTAAAAGGCTGACCTTTCACTCCAGTGGTGATTACCCGCAATGTATTTCACCGGATGGAAAACGCATTATTTTCATCGCTTCACGCGTGGATAATGCTGCAATGACCCAATTCCCGTACGGAGCTTTGGGCGAAATTTACTCCGTTGGAATTGATGGCGGACGTGAAAAGCAGGAATTGTCTATTACGGCTGAAAACATCAAATGGAATAAGGACGGATCAAAAATGATCTTCCACGATAAAAAAGGATACGAAGATGCCTGGAGAAAACACCACCAATCGTCTGTAACACGCGACGTGTGGATGTATGAAAAAAACGGTGACAAATTTACAAAACTGACTGAATTTGAAGGTGAAGACCGTAACCCGGTTTGGAACAGCGACGAAAGCAGCATTTACTACCTGAGTGAAAAAAGTGGTTCTTACAATGTTTGGAAAATGAACCCGAACTCACCGAATACGCCAACACAGGTTTCTAAATTTGACAAAAACCCGGTGCGTTTCCTTTCTGCTTCGAATGACAACACACTTTGTTACGGGTACGACGGCGAAATCTACACTCAAAAAGAAGGCAGCGAACCTCAAAAAGTGAGTATCCGGATCAATACCGAAGACCGCAATGCCGACATCAAAAACAAAGTAGAAACCGGAGATGCGGGAGAAATTGCCGTTTCACCGAGTGGAAAAGAAGTGGTCTTTACGAACCATGGGGATGTTTTTGCAGTTTCATTGGAAAATGGTGTTACCAAGCAAATCACTAACACACCGGAGGAAGAGCGCAACGTGAGTTTTTCACCGGATGGAAAAGCGATCCTGTATGCTTCCGAGCGCAAAAATATCTGGGGAATTTACCAGACAACAATGCTTCGCAAAGAAGACAGTTACTTCTACGCTTCTACCCTATTGAAAGAAGAGGCATTGATCGTAACTGAAAATGAATCCTTCCAGCCGCAATACTCGCCGGACGGGAAAGAAATCGCTTTCCTGGAAAATAGGACTGCTGTGAGCGTTTACAACATCGCAAGCAAGAAAATCCGCAATGTGATGCCGGTAACGAAAAACTATTCCTACAGCGACGGTGACCAAACCTTCAATTGGGCACCGGACAGCAAGTATATCCTGGTTTCTTTCCTTCAAGACGGAAATTGGCACGAACAAATCGGGCTGATAGATGTAACCGGCTCTAAACCGATGCTGGAATTGACCCAAAACGGGTTCACCAACAGCGGACCAAAGTTCCAGATGGATGGAAAAGCAGTGTTGTGGTTCTCTAACCGCGACGGGATGAAAAACGTTGCGAGTCACGGCTCACAGCAGGATGCTTATGCGTTGTTCCTGGAGCAGAACGCATATGACCTCTTTAAAATGAGAAAAGCGGATTACGAGCTTTGGAAAGAAGAGAAAGAAAAAAAGGATAAAGAGAAAAAAGAGCCGGAAACTCCTGCTAAAAAAGGGAAAACAGACAAAGAAAAAGCAGATTCAACGAAGAAAAACGAACCGTTGAAAATTGATCTGAACGGTTTAATGGACCGCCAGGTACGTTTGACTGAAAACTCTTCCTTCCTGCAAGATGCATTCCTGGATCCGAAAGGTGAGAAATTGTATTACCTGGCACCGAACGAAGACGGAGTGAACCTGTATGTACGCAATTTCAAAGAACACGAAACGAAAATGCTCATCCCGATCAAATCCGGAATTTGGAGCACTGCCATGGACAAAGACGGAAAGAACATTTACGGTGTGGTAAACGGAAGACTGACACGTTTGGACCTGGAAAAAGGCGAACGAAAAGACATTCCGTTCAGAGCGGAAAGAACTCATGACGGTTATGCGGAGCGTGCTTACCTGTTTGAGCACATGTGGAGACAGGTGAAAACCAAATTCTATGTCGTAGACCTACAGGGAACGGATTGGGATTACTACAAAACAACTTACGCGAAATTCCTTCCGCACATCAATAACAACTACGATTATGCTGAAATGTGCAGCGAATTATTGGGTGAATTAAATGCTTCACACACTGGATGCCGTTATTTCGTCCGTCCTGAAAACGGAGATGAGACAGCTCAGTTGGGCGTGATCCTGGACGAAACATACACCGGAACAGGATTGAAAATTGCCGAAATCCTGGACAAAGGTCCGCTGGTGAGTTCGGAGACGAAGATCAAGGCAGGAGCTATCATTGAAAAAATTGACGGAACAGAGATCAAACCGGAATTGAACTATTACCCGCTTTTAAACCGCAAATCCGGGAAAACAGTATTGCTTTCGATCTACGATCCGGCAAGCGGAAAACGCTGGGATGAGATCATTAAACCCATCTCGGCAGGAGCACAAAATGAATTGCTTTACCAGCGCTGGATCAAACGCATGCAGGCCATGACCGAAAAATTATCCGGCGGAAAACTCGGTTACATGCACGTTCGCGGAATGAACGATTACAGTTACCGCGAATTCTACAACCAGGTCATGGGGAAATACATCAACAAAGACGCTTTAATCGTGGACACGCGTTTCAACGGCGGTGGCTGGCTGCACGACGATTTGGCAACATTCCTTTCCGGGAAACAATACATCAATTTCGTACCGAGAGGTCAAAAAATCGGAATTGAACCGGGCTCGAAATGGACCAAACCAAGCTGTGTGATCATGGGTGAAGGAAACTACTCCGATGCACACATGTTCCCGGTAGTTTACAAAACGTTGAATATCGGTAAACTGGTAGGAATGCCGGTTCCGGGGACAGGAACGGCTGTTTGGTGGGAAACCCTGCAAGACAATTCCCTGGTGTTCGGAATCCCGCAAGTGGGTGTAATGACCATGGACGGGAAATACTACGAAAACAACCAGTGTGAACCGGATTATAAAGTAGCAAACGATTACAACACCATGCTGAAAGGCGAAGACGCGCAATTGAAAAAAGCAGTCGATGTGTTGTTAGGAAAACAATAAAAACAACAGGATGAATATCCCCGGTGCTTCGACTTCGCAAAGCAACCGGGGATATTTTTTTTAATTTCAGGTAAGATTTTTGTCTTTTACATACTTCACCCTCAATAATGACCATGAAACGAATTCTTTTCCCACTTTTACTAATCGCAGCAGCATGTTCCACAAAACCGGGAGAAACAAAACCTGTTGAACCTGCACCGGAAAAACACACTTATGCGGATATTATCCCTTCGAAGGATACCCTGTTCAGCATTTCAAGTGAGGATTTCGAATACGGAACTTCGTGTGGTTATGTTAACAAAAAAGGAGATACGATCATTCCCGAGGGAACATTTGAGAATTGTTTCAGTAATATCTTCACAACGTTTGTCTACGTCGCCGACAAGCGTTTCAAGGACCAGGGCATGGTGGCGGTTAACCGGAACAAGGAAGTGATCTTCGAAGCTTACATTTTCGACAACGGACCGGATTACATCAACGAAGGATTGTTCCGGATCGTGCGAAACGGTAAGATCGGGTTTGCAGATGAAAGTGGCAAAGTAGTCATTGACGCGTTATACAATTGTGCATATCCTTTCGAGGACGGAAAAGCAAAAGTAGCCCTGAATTGCGAAACGATTGAGGATGGCGAACATTCCTCCTGGAAAAGCGATCAGTGGTTTTACATTGACAGAACCGGAAAGAAAGTCAACTAAGAATAAGAAACAAAATAGAAAACCGCCACTCAGCTTTGTATGGCGGTTTCTTTATTTTCACCTCTTTTTATTGCCGAAACAGTTTGTGGCAGCTGTTTTACATTTAAGAACAAAATCAACGCTCAAAAAACGGAAATACGGTCAGAGTGCGTATATTTGAGTATGGACAAAACGGCTCTTACCTGGGACGAGTTCATGCACGTAGAAATGCGTGTCGGGACCGTTATCTCAGCAGAAATATTTACAGAAGTGCGCAATCCCGCATACAAGATCACCATTGATTTCGGAGAATTCGGTATTCGAAAAACTTCAGCTCAGGTTACTGCTCTTTACAAACCGGAAGACCTGATCGGGAAACAGGTCGTTGCCGTTATCAATTTCCCGCCGAAGCAAATTGCCAACATGATGAGCGAATGTTTGGTCCTGGGCGGAATCGGGGAAAATAAAGAAGTGACTTTGTTGCAACCGGAACGAAAGGTTAAGAACGGAACACGGATCGGTTGACTTCGACCCCGCTCAGCCACCGATTAGATTGAGATCTGTCAGTTAATCATGGGGCAAGGTCACTGAGCGAAGCCGAAATGCCTGCGCCATATGCCGTTGATTGTGATAGATCACAAAACGCAACGTATCTCCTAATTTCAGGCGGATCCATTTCGAAATGCTGATGCTTGTACGGGTCTTGTTCAGGCTGACTTTCCGCGATGTTTCCAACAAACGCAGCAATTCGTTTTGCTGGTCTACGAATTCATCAATCACCCGTTTATCCAATTGACTATTTAGCGGGTTCATATTCTGAAAAGTCTTCATTTTGTTCAGCTTTTCCTTCGGAAGCATGCTATTGGCAAAGTAATTTCCCAGCCAGCCACTTTTGAAAACCGGCTCCTGCTTCCCTTTTCCTTCAGTAATGCGCCGGGATATTTCCGGAAGGTAGAAGCGCCCGTATAAATTCAGATGCTCCAGGCATTCCAGTACACTCCAACTTTGGGGATCTGGTTTAAAGTTCAGTTCTTCTCCCGGGCTTTCACGAAAAGTTTCTGCCTGTGAGATGACTTCTTTTGTCCGTTTGACCAGGTCTTGTATCAGGGTTTCTGTTGCTATTTTCATCTGTTCTGTTTTTTTGACAAAGGTCCTGAAGTCCCCGCTAAAAAACATTGATTGAAATCAAGACTTTTTTAACCGTGACAGGGTTTCGGGTGTCATGCGCAGGTAATTCGCAATATAACGATTGGGGATTTCCTGGAACAGGATCGGGCTGCGTTTCAACACGCGTTCGTAGCGTTCTTTCGGCGATGCGATCAACAGGTCCTTCTCCCGCTCAATTTGCTGGATCACCAGGTCTTCCAGGATCGCCACCCACAATTTCAAATGAGCTTCGTCCTGGTAAATGAACTCCATGAAGCGTTTTTTCGGGATCACTTTGATTCGGGAACGTTTTATGGCCTGGATCACGAAATCAGAAGGATTTTCAGTCAGGAACGAATCCAGCGAAACAAAAATATTGTGCTGGTAGCCAAAGCGGACCGTCCGTTCTTCCTCGTCATCCACAACAAAAGCGCGCAGACTCCCTTCTTCAATGAAATAAATCCGGGTATCAACACTCCCTGCCGTTTTCAGGAATTCATTTCTTTCAACGGTCAGTTCGGTCTCAATTAAGTCATTCGCTTCAATCAAAGCCACCAGGTCAGCAGGTTTCATGCAGGTAAAACAATTTAATGAATGCTTAAAGGAATATCGTACAGTTTGTGAAAGGAAAGTTTATCCCAATAACCGCGCTGGAAAACAATTTTGTCATCGATCACGTGAAAAAAGCCGCAACCGCGCATTTCTTTAGGGTCTTTCCACTCCAGGATCGCCCATTCCCCATCCTCAAAAATGTTTTCAGGGCTACAGACCATCTCCGCACTTGCAAACTCACGCATGAATAATTCCTTAATCGCTTCCTTTCCCACAACCGGCTCATTTGCCACCTGGTGGTTCACCGCATTTTCCGCATACAATTCGGCAAGTTGTTCCGCATCTGCCTGGTTGAACAAACTCACCCACTTCTCCACTACTTCCTTCGGTTTCATACTTTCGATTTTCTATGGAAATTAAAGATAAGAAAAACCGCTCTCACCAGGTACAAACCTGTAAATCCTGCAACATTTAAAGAACATTATACAACATAAGCCCTTTCGGATCTCATCAACTTTGAATGGAACGGATGCGATGCATCCCATCAGGTTGAATGATTGTCAAACTTAAAAATAAGCAGCATGTTTCATCACGTAAAAGAATTACAGTTTAATGCCCGCGTATCCAAGCCGGACCCGCGTTTTGCCCGGTTGTTACTGGAACAATTCGGAGGTCCCAATGGGGAGTTGAAAGCTGCCATGCAGTATTTTGTCCAGGCTTTCGGCTGCCGGAAACCACATCCCGACAAGTACGATATGCTGATGGATATTGCAACCGAGGAATTCAGTCACCTGGAAATTGTAGGAGCTACTATCCAGATGCTGTTAACGGGTGTGAACGGTGAATTGAAAAATGCCGCAGACGAATCTGATCTGAACAAGATGCTAGACGGAACTACAGCCAAAGAAAGCTACATTCACGATGCACTGATTGACCCGCATTTCTTCCTGGTGAGTGGTGGAACTCCTACCTTAACCGATAGTGATGGAAACCCATGGTCTTCAACTTACATTATGGGAATGGGAGATATAACTGTAGATATGCGCTGCAATATTGCTGCGGAAGCAACCGCCAAACTGGTCTACGAAAACCTCATGAAATTCACAGACGATGTTTATGTCAAAGAGACCTTGCGCTTCCTGATGACGCGTGAAGTAGCACATTTACAAATGTTCCAGGCGGCACTTGATAGCGTTCAACCTAATTTCCCGCCCGGAATTCTACAGAGCGATCCCAAATTCAGTAATAAGTACTTCAACATGTCGGATGGAAACAACTTTTCCGGCCCATGGAATGAAGGAAAGTCTCCCGAAATGAAGGAAGAGTGGCAGGTTATAGAAAACCCTATTGAACACATTAAGGAAACAGATGGATTACTGAATGAAAAAGCCAAAGGAACTGACCGCACGGATAAAACCGTACAGGAAGTAAACAAGGCATTGAGCGCAGAACGAAAAAACGAAGTTGATAAAGCCACTTCTCCCTCAGCAGATGGAATAATGAGTTGGTCTGACTCCAATTCCGGGGAGAAAGAAAAAAAAGAAAAGAAGCTTCAATAATCTTGAGATTGTATTCCTGTCTCAAAGAAAAAGCTGCCGATGCGCTAACAACTCTTAGAATGCATCGGCAGTTTCTGTTCACTCAAAAACAAAGGTTATGCCTGAAGGTCCGTCCATCGTTATTCTAAAAGAAGAGGTTCAGAAATTTACCCGCCGCAAGATCCTGGAAGTAAGCGGGAATAGCAAAATTGATCAGTCGCGGCTGGCAGATCAAAAGGTATTGGAATTCAAAAGCTGGGGAAAACATTTTCTCATTTGTTTCAGCGGATTTACACTCCGTATCCACTTCCTGCTCTTCGGTTCTTACCGCATCGATGAGAAAAAACCGGATTCGGTACCGCGCTTGTCTTTTACATTTGAAAACGGCGAACTGAATTTCTATGCTTGCTCCGTGAAATTCCTGGAAAACGGTATCGATTCACACTACGATTGGAGCACGGATGTAATGAACGATGCCTGGGACCCGAAAAAAGCCAAAACAAAGCTCAAGGAAAATCCAAAGGCACTGGCTTGTGACACACTGCTGGAACAGGATATTTTTGCCGGAGTCGGCAATATCATCAAAAATGAAGTGCTTTACCGCATCAAAATCCATCCGGAATCACTGATTGGTAAAATTCCCCCGGCAAAACTGAACAAACTGATTGAAGAAGCAAGAATCTACAGTTTCCAGTTTTTGGAATGGAAGAAAAAGTACGAATTGAAAAAACACTGGCTGGCACACACCAAGAATTGGTGCCTGCGCTGTAACCTTCCCATTGAAAAGAAACACACCGGACTAAAAAAACGACGCAGTTTTATCTGTGAGAACTGCCAGAAATTGTATGTGTAAATATACTGGCGTCCGGAGGAACAGTCATTTACCTCCCAAACCGGAACCAATGTGACAATGGATGTTTCTTGCCTTTCATCCAATCGGAAACCATCTCCATCCCCGCTACGGAAAATGTAATGCCATTACCACCAAACCCACAAACAAAATAGGAATTCCGGAAACCTTTATGCTCTCCGATATATGGTAGTCCGTCGTTCGTTTCCCCAAAAGTTCCTGCCCAGGCAAAGTCTGAATAAAAGTCCTGGCCCGGGAATATTTTTTGGAACGACTTCGTCAGTTTCCGGTCTTTTTCTCCGATCAATGCATCCCTCCTTTCAGGGTCCAGGAATTCTTCGTCCTCTCCCCCGATCAAAAACCGGCAATCATCCGTGGTACGCATATACAGATAAGGCTCAGAAGTGTTCCAGATCAGTAAATTTTCGTAACGTTGATACAGCTTCTTATTCATTTCCGATACAATGGCAAAAGAATTCAGCAGTTTCACAAAAGGTTCTTTGATGAGGTTCACCGTTTCGTAGCCCGTACAATAGATAATCCGTGAAGCCTTTATTACCTGACCGGTATCCGTTTCACAAAGACTAAATCCTCTTTTATAAGAAACCTTCGTTAATTCTGTTTTGTCAAAAACCTGCAATCCTTTTCTGTGATTGTAATGAAGCAACTCATGTGCCAGGCAGAATGCATCCACACTGGCTCCCTGTTTGGATAAAATCCCCCCAAAAGAACCGTGGATACCGTATTTCTCAACTATTTCCTCCGGTTCAAGCCATTTCACCTTGTATCCAGCTTCCTTCCTGACAGTAAATTCTTTTTTCAGCCCTTCTACATCCTTTTTGAAAGCAGCATAATACAGGGAATCCTTCTTTTTGAAACCTGCTTTTGATTTGAGTTTCCGGCTAAGTTTTCTCAAATCATCAATTGCTTTGGAACACGCATGATAACTAGCCAAAGCTCCTTCTTCACCGATCAGTTCGATTAATTCAGACAAAGGGGTGTCAATTTCATATTGCAACATGGAAGTAGTAGCAGATGAACTGCCGTTGCAGACTTCTCTTTTGTCCAGCAAAATGACCTGGTATCCGTCTTTCACACACTGATGAGCGATCAAAGCCCCGGTGATCCCGCCGCCAATGATCAGCACATCGCAATCTGCATCTGAACGGAGCGAAGAATAGGAATGGAGCAACCCATTTTTGACCAACCAGAAAGGCTCATTTGATTTCAAGTCCATAAGAAAACTGTTTTCACCAATTTAAATTTAAAATAAACAAATAGTGGGTACGCAACACATCGCGTACCCACTATTTTCCCAAAAGATTATAAAACAAAAAATCCCGACCGCCAAGACGCATCGGGACAAGTTCATCAGTAAAATGCTAAATCACCATTTCAAGTCCTTCGTATCAAATTTAAATACGTGAGTACCGTTATTGTAAAAAGTCATTTCAATTTTGGTTTCTTTTGATTTTTTGATCAGGTCGATAAATTTCCGGGCATTCGAAATGAACCGCACATCAATACTATGGTCAGCCGCTTCATTAACCGTAAAAAATTCAGGCTTATTCTCATCAAACCGAACCTGGAATACCGGGTTATTATACTCCGTATGAATTTGACCTTCATTTACAGTAACCACCACTTCTTCATTGCCTTTTATACGTCTCAATGTAATCGTAGCATAAGTTCCTCCAGCATGCGGGAACGCCAATTCAACCTGGTTTTTAGAGTTTATCATTGCATACTCTTTCTTTTCAGAAGTCATTTCATCTACTTCCGATTCATAGCGCCATTGTTCGAATTCTTTGTTATTAGCGTCTTCAATTGAATCCGTTAAATTTTCAAATTTTGCATTTGCCAACGCATCTAATTCTGCATCAGACAAACCGGATTTGGAACCGCATCCGTAAATGACTGCTGATGCAGCCAGAAAAATGATTAGTTGTTTCATATAGTTTAAGTTTACCGGCCAAAAGTAGTAAAATAATGTTTTGGTAGTGAATCCGGGTGATTTTCAACATAAATAGTAGAGAACAAGGTCTATTTTCTTTCGAAATTCCTCTGTGAGAACTATTTTTTCGACGCCCTGTTCAGCCATGTAAAAACTTGCTGAATGTACCATAACGAAAAAACCCATTCCAGCAATACTGAAATGGGTTAAATATCGTGCGGAGAGTGAGGGATTCGAACCCCCGGTACCTCTCGGTACAACGGTTTTCAAGACCGCCGCAATCGACCACTCTGCCAACTCTCCGCGACAAAAGTAGTGCTATTTTCCTTTTTGGCAAGGGTTAAGGCAAAAAAAAATAAAAGTTATTTACTTGTTACCTGAAAATCAGCACCGTTTAATCAATGGTTTTTCATTTATACACTTTACATTTCAATAAACCGGTTCAATTCATTAACTTTACGTTACCTATATTTTGCATTATGAAAAAGCCGTTCCTGGTTATTTTTACGTTACTGACTCTTGTTTCAAATGCTTTGGGACAGAGAAATCAAATGAAAGCTTTCATTGATTATAAGAGTTACTATTCACCTGAACAAGGTCCTTATGTTGACCTGCAGTTCCAGTTTGTAGCATATACAATCAAATTTAGCCCGGTAGATTCAGTACTTCAGGCAAAAATCGCCGTTTCAACGGTTATCACAAGCAACCCAACAGGAGATACGGTCTATACCAACTTATTCGCTTTGGAAAGTCCACGCATGCGTGATTCGATCGTAGAAGATTTTTACGACAATGTGCGCATCCCGCTTCAGCCAGGGAATTATACGGCTCACGTAAACCTGACGGATATTTATGGGAAAGGAAAAGCACTGGAAGGAAACATCGAGTTATCTGTTTCGGGTGAATTCGGTCAGGTTTCCACATCCGACATCCTGGTAGCTGAAGTAGCTACACCGAGCAATAACCCGGAATCCCCTTTCCAGAAAAGCGGCTACGAGATCATCCCGAGAATCTCTAACTTCTACAGTCAGAGTATGAGCAGTATTCCATACTACGTTGAATTGTACAATACAAACCTCATCCCTGACAGCAGTTTCGGTTTAAGACAACAAATTATTTCGACACAGAACAACCAGGTAATGCCAGGTTTCTCCCGTTTTACAAAAATTAAACCGGCGGAAGTTGTTCCGATTCTTCGAAACATTGACATTACCAAACTGCCTTCCGGATCTTACCAACTGAAACTGGAGATCATTGACCGTAACAGCAAACCGATCGGTCAGTCCAACGACTATTTCTTCGAGCGAATCAACGATATGGAAGTAACTGCAGGAAATACAGACGAAATTATCCTGGACCCTGCATTCCAGGCTTCCATCACAAACGATTCGGTCAAGTACTACCTCGCTAGTTTGATCCCAATTGCAAGACCTGCAGAGGTTAAATCGATCATGAAAACTCTGAAAGCAAACAGCCCGGATTTATGTCGTAAGCACATTCAGCAGTTCTGGATCCAGACTTCCGGAACAAATGCTTACAACCAATGGATGGTTTACAAGAAAAACGTCATGCTTGCCCAAGAATTGTATGGTAATAACTTCCAGGATGGTTTTGAAACAGACCGCGGAAGAGTGTATCTTCAGTATGGTCAGCCGAACAACATCATTGTTCGTGAAACATCTCCTTCGGAATACCCTTACGAGATCTGGCATTACCACAAGATCAAAAATTTCAGCAACAAACGTTTTGTATTCTACAACCCGGATCTGGTAAACAACGGTTACCGTTTGCTGCATTCGGATATGGTCGGAGAACAGCAAAACTACAAGTGGCAGGAAATGTTGGTTAAACGCAATACTTCAAACTCGAACGTTGATAGTGGTCGAGGGAATAGTCAGTACGGAGCAAACAGCAATTACTATTACGAACAAGATTAACCACTTACGTGCAGCATTCAGATATCGCCGTTGTCATTCTTAACTGGAACGGAAAACATTTCTTAGAACAATTTCTACCTGAAGTCATCGAGCATTCGAAGCCATTCCGGGTAGTTCTGGCAGACAATGCTTCCACGGATGATTCCGTGAGCTGGACCCGGGAACATTTTCCCGACCTGGAGATTGTTGTCAATGATTCCAACGGTGGTTTTGCCAAGGGATACAATGATTCCCTGAGGCAGATCCGGGCAGATTACTATGTATTGCTAAACAGCGATGTCGAAGTCAGTGAAAACTGGCTTTTGCCGTTAATAGACACTATGAAGGACGAACAGGTTGCGGGATGTCAGCCCAAAGTTCATTCGTTCAAACTAAAAGATACTTTCGAACATGCCGGAGCTTCCGGAGGTTTCCTCGATAAATACCATTATCCCTTCTGCCGGGGCCGGATTATGGACCATGTGGAAGTAGACGAAGGCCAATACGATTACCCGGCGAAAATATTCTGGGCAACCGGCGCCTGTTTGATGATCCGTTCAAAGATTTATTGGGAAGCAGGAGGACTGGACGAACGGTTCTTTGCCCACATGGAAGAAATTGACCTGTGCTGGCGCGTGCAGCGAATGGGATATCATTTTGAAGTCAACCCGAAAAGCGTGGTATACCACGTTGGCGGAGGAACACTGAATTACATGAATCCAAAAAAAACGTATTTGAACTTCCGAAACAGCTTGCTGATGATCCATAAAAACCAGCGGACCGGATTAGCCTATGTTCTTTTCAGAAGGCTCTGTTTCGACGGTTTGGCAGGGTTTGTTTTTTTGCTGAGAGGACAATTCCCTCATTTCTGGGCAGTCTTCAAAGCACACATGTCTTTCTACAAGATGCTTCCATCTTCCATACAAGAGCGAAAAAAGTGGAAAAAGCTGGACAAAAAATTGCCGATCTCTTTTTACAGGGGCAGTATTCTTTGGGCGCTTTACATTCAGAAAATCACGAAATTCAAAGATTTGAACCAACGAAAATTTGATGTCTGATGAGTTCTTCCCTGGCAATCTTCTTAGGAGCCTATCCGAAAACACTGCGGGAATTATTCCTGAAAACGCAGTTGCTACTCGAAAAAGAACTTCCGGGTATTCAGCAGGAGCTGGATATTCCTGCAAAGATGCTTGCTTTTAACTACGGACCGGGATACAAAGGAATGATCTGTGTATTGCTTCCGTCACAAAAAGGACTCAAACTTTCTTTCAGCAAAGGCGCGGAACTTTCCAATAAATTCAAGATCCTTACCGGCGACGGAAAGAAAACGCGCTATGTGGAGATCACCTCTTCCCTACTCAAAAAGACGGAGCTCAAGGAATTGATCCAAGCTGCAAAACAGTATCACGAACTTACCTCCGGAGCGTAATTCGTTAATTCATCCTAAAGGAAATCACATTTCCGGACTCCTTTCATACATTTACAGCATGAAAAAAAGCATCCTTTCCTTCATTTTATGTTTTTCCGGGTTAGGCATTTCCTTTTCCCAGGTTTCCATTCCTTACGATTTAAAGCAGGAAAAACAGACGATCATTCTTCCCAAAGAACTGCATGAGGTATCCGGACTCACGGTAATTGATTCCCGGACACTTGCCTGTGTGCAGGACGAAGAGGGAATTGCTTTTATTTACGATCTGAAAAAACAGCAGGTCATCCGCAAAATTGATTTCGCGGGCCCGGGAGATTATGAAGGAATTGCACCCGTTGGAAAAGACCTGTACATTTTACGCAGTGATGGCATGCTCTTTCAAATTCACGATTTCGCGAAACAAAAACCACGTGTAGACTCGTTAGAAACCGGAATTCCCAACAAAGACAATGAAGGATTGTGTTTTGACAAGGCACATAAGCGTTTACTGATCGGCTCGAAAAGCAAGATTGCCAAAGGTGCTGCGTATAAAAACCTGCGCACGATCTATGCCTTTGATTATCAAAAAAAACAGCTTGTAACAACTCCTTTGTACACGTATGAAGTTACTGCCGTCAAAGAGTTTGCGGCGAAAAACAACATTCAGCTCCCCACAAAAGAAAGCAAGAAGCATCCCAAAGAGCAAGAAATTGCATTGAAGTTCCAGATTTCAGCCATTTACATTCATCCGGTCAGTCATTTACTGTATGTGCTCAGTGCTTCGGATTATTACCTGTTCGTTTTCAATCAGCAGGGAGAAATTCAGCACCTGGAAGTTTTGGATCCGGTGAAATTCAATAAAGCAGAAGGAATTGCCATTATGCCGAACGGAGATTTATACATTTCCAATGAAGGGCAAGCGGGAGATCCGAAGATTCTGCTTTTTTCTCAAAAAGAGAAAAAGTGACCCATCCGGCATCCAACAACACTTATACATCATAGCCAAACGCTTATACAACAAGAAATAACTGATATACAAACCTGTTTTTCAGCACTAGTCATTTTCTCTAATTTGGATTCAAACATAAATTCATTATTATGAGAAAAACACTTTTTTTATCACTAACCCTAGGAGGTCTGATTTTCGGAGCGTTCGGTTTTCATTCCTGCCAGAAAGAAACCAGAGAAACTGCCACTTCCAAGAAAAAGGAACTAGATGCTTCCAATCACTCTCAAAAATGCCTGAGACCTGAACACATAACCAGCAGGCAAGTAGATGTTCATTGTGTTCAGGGGTATGCCTGCGATGCATTCCCTAGTATTCCTCCACTTAACAGAAACCGTATCCGATGGAAAACAACAGGTTGTACCAATGCACCATATACAGGTATGTCAGCATATGCTATATACAAAAAAACAACACCGGGAACTATTCCCATCTATACACGGATAGCTACTTTTCAGTGTAATAAATCCGATATGTGGTATGCCAACCCAGCACTCACAAACAGTTCGGAATTTGTACTCTTGGTAGACCACCCGGATATTGCTTCTTTTCCTGCCACAATGGAAGAACATTCTTATCCCGGCGGTTTTTATGACTATTATAGTGGCGGTGTTGCTGTTAACCACAATGATTCATGGAAATTCTCTACAGGTTCAACGGCAGGTACTGTAAGCTGTGTGGTAGTTGGCCCGGGAAAAGATGGATAGTCTGTAACAGGTAAAAGTTACTAAACCCAAGACAATTCGTAAGAACTAAACTTTTATAAAACAGGAAAACCGCAGCTTGAACTGCGGTTTTCCTGTTTTACATTGGAGACTTTTTAAGCCAATGTTAATGTCCTTTGTCCCGGTTAGTAAGCTGGAACTGTGCCCCGAACACCACATTGTACTGCATAAAGAAGAAATGCTGTTTTGCCCGGTCTTCCTTGAATTCGGTAGTACGGATATCCGGCATGTGAATGAAGCCGTATTTCGCTTCGCTTTGAATGAAGAAATACTTGAAGAAACTCAGCTTTATCCCACCAACCACGTCTAGTCCGTAACCGGAAATATGGAACTCATCGTATCTTTTGTTTCCTAAAAGCGTTGTATTGGTTCTTGGTACCATCATTCCTGCTCCTACCCCATAATTCGCGCTCAAATTAAAATGCTTCAAATTGATCAGGGCATCGGATCTTTTTACTTCCACATTCAGGTAATTCAACCCGTCTGTATGCTCAAAACGCAAAAAGGAAGTATCCACCATCATTGGCTGGTTGTTGTAAACACCATCATACGGAGTTCCCGAGTTTTCGATCGTCCCGTTCATGTTTACGGTCTGGAAATTCTTCATCACGTATTTCATGTGATCCGCACCGAAAGAGATCTCGTATTTATCCTTGAAATAATACCCAAAACGCAAATTGTATTGCGGAATGGTCATTGATCCCGGGTTGAAATATAAATTGGGACGAAATGCAGACTGGCGGTCGTTCGCAATAACATTGTCCAATTTAAAACTATAGGATTGTCCTGAAAAAGCAATGTCAGATTTGGTGTAAGCCCCCCGGTTCCATCCCCAGTAGAAATAAAAAGAACCTTTTTTATTTGGTTTCCAGATTTCGGTTTTGTGCTGGGCAACGGTCATTGGCACGACACAAGTCATGGCCAACAGGAAAGCAATCAGTTTCATTCGTTTAATTTCCTGCAAAATTAGAAATCTTTCAGGAAGTAGGTGTTAATTTTCAGAGAATTGAAAGAAAGGAGACAGAATGTAAAAAAGACTGCTGCCGCTAAAATGGACAACAGTCTTTTTCGTGAGTAGTAGTCGGGATAAAGGCTTAATATCTAGACACGTATCAGACCTGATTTCCTTTGCAAACTTACACAACCTTTGAGGCTGGTATCAATACCTTTTTGAGTGTAAAAAACAATCCGGATACCATTCGCAGAGTATTATTCAACCGGAAAGCCAGCACCGGCAAAGCTTTTACTAAATCAATTTAGCCGCAAAAATATTGATTATTCCGGTTTCAGAATCATTTTCACCTCATTTAAAGCAAAATTTCTTCCAACTGTTTAGTTTGCTGATTCACTTACACTTAACCCTGAAAAGCAAGTAAACAAAGGGAATTCCCAACGATTTTAACACTTTCAACTGCTTGAAAACTCCAATATTTCGGTATATTCGGAGCTCAACATAAATTACCTACTATGGAACAAAAACTCCTGTCATTCCTCGTATTTGGCAGTCTCAGTATTTCTTCATTTGCCCAGCAAAACACGACTGTTTCCGGCGGAAACGCATCCGGAAGCGGAGGGTCGGTCAGTTATTCAGTGGGGCAAGTAGATTACATCCACACTGCCGGAACGGGCGGTAACATCAACCTGGGAGTTCAGCAAGTCTATGAAATCGAAAGTGTTTCCGGAATCAACGAACTTTCCTCCCTGATCACCGCCGTTTTCCCTAATCCCACCAACGGGATTCTCAGCCTGGAAATTGAAAACACAGACCAGGAACTTAGTTATGTGTTAAACGATCTGGCCGGTCGTACACTGCTTTCAAACCGCATTCAGGCCACCTACTCCACTATTGACCTAAGCTCATTTGCTTCCGGGGAATATTTACTGAATATTTCTTCAAAAAGCACCTTGTTTAAAACCATTAAAATTGTAAAGAACTAATTATGAAAAAACTCATTGCTATAACATCTTTCGCCCTTCTGGGTTTGTTTACCTATGCTCAGGCTCCTCAAAAAATGACTTATCAGTCAGTCATCAGAAATAACTCCAACACCTTAATTTCAAATACTTCTGTCGGAATCCAGATCTCCATCCTGTCAGGCTCAACAACAGGAACTCCTGTTTACGTTGAACGTCACATTACCACTACCAACATCAACGGATTGGCGACTTTCCAGATCGGGAACGGAACACCTGTAACCGGAACTTTCAGCGGTATTGACTGGTCGACCGGAAACTATTACATCAAAACAGAAACGGATCCTTCAGGCGGAACCGCTTACAGCATTACGGGCACTTCCCAGTTATTGAGTGTTCCTTACGCCCTGTATGCACAAGAAGCAGGAAATGGTGGTGGCGGATCTTCATTCAGCGGCAATTACAATGACCTAACGAATGCTCCGACTAATGTAAGTGCATTTACAAATGATGCGGGTTACATTACCAACGCAAATGATGCGGATGCGGACCCAACGAATGAAATCCAAAGCTTGTCTATTTCAGGCCAAAGCCTTTCCATCAGTGGTGGAAATACCATCACACTTCCGGCTGCAAGTGCCGCAGTAACTTTAGACGGAGCTTACGACCAGGGCGGAGCCGGAGCAGGAAGAATCATCACTGCAGATGCAGGACCGGTTCAAATCAATGGTTCCGGATCAAATACAGCTGCTTTGGGAATCCTTTTCACAGGAACAGGAAATTCCATCAATGCTTCAAACACTAACGCTGCAAATACTTTCGCAGTGGTTCAGGCTGTTACAAACAGTTCCACAATAACCAATTCCGCTGTACTCGGACAAAGTAGCGGGGCTGCAAGAGCATTAACCGGAGAAGTTACCGCAGCAGCCACTGCAGATGCCGCGGTTCGTGGAAATAACTTAAGAACTGCCGGCGGAATGGGAGTTGAAGGAGTTGGATTCAACGGGGTTTCCGGTCAATCCAATTACCGCCAGGGATACGGTGTATTCGGTCAGAATTTTGACTTAAACGGACCAACAACGGCAAATGCAGTAGGAGTTGGCGGTGTAGGTTATGTTGGAGTGATGGGACAATCCAATGATCCCACCAATGGCTTTGGAATTGCTTCACAAGACAATATGATCGCCTTGGGCAACCTGACTGTTTCCGGAACAAAGAACTTCCGTATTGACCATCCGCAGGACCCGGCAAACAAATACCTGAATCACTTCTCGATCGAATCGAATGAAGTATTGAATATTTACCGCGGAACAGTAGCTTTCGACCAAAATGGAACAGCTGTAGTTCAACTTCCGGGATGGTTTGATGCAGTTAACAAAAATGCTTCTTACCAATTGACACCAATTGGAGGTTATGCACCAATCTTTATTGCTGAAAAGATCAAGGACGGACGTTTTGTTATTTCCGGAGGAACAGCAGGAATGGAAGTTTCATGGGCGGTTTATGCAGAAAGAAACGATCCGTATTTGCAGCAACATCCGGAAGCGCGCGAGGTAGAACAAGTAAAATCTTCCCGCGAAACAGGAAAATATTTACGTCCTGATTTGTACAATAAGCCAGCTGAAGAAGGAATTCTAGCGCCTATGAACACAGAGAAATCACTGAAAAAATAAACGGTCTCTTTCAGATCGAACGCATTACAGGCATTCCGAATCCGGGATGCCTGTTTTTATATCCGCACTTTTGTCCGAATTCAAATAAAATTTCCGACCTTTAATTGAATTTCAACAGACATGGAAGCTTTTTACCGCTTTTGGCCCGAAATTGCCTGGCACATTTCACTGCGTTACCTGATTATTGCCGGAGGAGCATTTGTCCTATTCTATGTGGTGTTTCGCAGTCAATTCTTCCACCGGAAAATCCAGCTTGTATTTCCCAAAAGCAAACGCGTGATCATGGAAGTGGTTTATTCCATTCAAACCATCCTTATTTTCGCAACGATTTTTCTCCTGGTGGTCATTGTCTGGATGCCCTATACGAACTTATACGAGAATATCGGTGAATACGGTTTAGCTTATTACCTGTTTACGATCCCGGTGATGTTCGTGATCCACGACACGTATTTTTATTGGATGCACCGTGCAGTTCATCATCCGAAATTGTTCCGGCACATTCATTTGGTGCATCATCAGTCTACGAATCCAACACCTTTGGCAGCTTATTCTTTTCATTTTTCCGAAAGTATCCTGGAAGGAATGATCATTCCCATTATTGCTTTTACGCTTCCGGTTCACCCCAGTGCACTGGTCATTTTCCTTCTTGGGCAGTTTATCATTAACGTTTACGGTCATTTGGGCTTTGAGTTATTCCCGCCCCGGTTTCACAAAACACGTATCGGGAAGTGGATCAATACCTCTGTGGCTCACAACCAGCATCACAAGTATTTCCAGGGAAACTATGGCTTGTACTTCCTGTTCTGGGACCGCTGGATGGGAACATTAAGAACCGATTACGACGAAACTTTCGATGAAGTAAAAAATAGAAAAGAAGCCATTCATGGAGAATTACAAAGAAATAAATAAAGAACAGTGGAATCAGCGGGTAGACCCGCATACCGCATCGGAATTCTACGACATGACGGGATTCCTTGCAGGAAAAAGTTCTTTGCAGGAAACTGAATTGAGGTTATTGGGAGATCTTTCCGGGAAACGTATTTTACACCTGCAATGTCATTTCGGGCAGGACACCATTTCACTCGCAAGAATGGGTGCAAGTGCGGTTGGAGCAGATTTGTCGGACAAAGCGATTGATAAAGCACGGGAACTGGCGAAAACGCTGGGGGCAGATGCAAGCTTCGTTTGCTGTGACCTGTATGATCTTCCGCAAAAACTGGAAGGACAATTCGACCTTGTTTTCACTTCCTACGGAACGATTGGTTGGCTTCCCGACCTGGACAAATGGGCTTCGGTGATCAGTCATTTTTTGAAACCCGGCGGAAAATTTGTCTTCGTGGAGTTTCACCCGGTAGTTTGGATGTTCGATGACGATTTTCAAAAAGTGGGCTATCGTTACTTCAAATCCGATCCGATCGTAGAGACGGCAAGCGGTACTTATGCAGACAAAGATGCAGCCATCGAAACCACTTCTGTGAGCTGGAACCACGGAATGAGCGAAGTCATTTCCAGCCTGCTCAAACAGGGGATCCAATTGCAGGATTTGCAGGAATATGATTTTTCGAATTACAATTGTTTTGCCCATACGGAAGAATTCGCGCCGGGAAAATTCCGGATCAAACATTTAGGGAACTTCATTCCCATGATGTATTCGATTGTGGGTATTAAATCACTTTAAACTTCAAAATGATGGAAATCGCTGTTAAAATTATCATCGGAATTGTAGCCCTTTTTCACCTGTATGTGATGTGGCTCGAAATGTTTGCCTGGACAACCAAAGGTCCGAAGACATTCAAAAACTTTGAAAAAGACCTCTTCCCGAGGACCAAAGCTTTGGCTGCAAACCAGGGTTTATATAACGGGTTCCTGGCTGCGGGACTGATCTGGACATTTTTCATTTGTAACCCGGAATGGCGCTTTAACGTCAGCGTGTTCTTCCTGATCTGTGTGGTTGTAGCCGGATTGTATGGCGCACTGACTGCAGATAAAAAGATTTTCTTCGTCCAGGGATTACCGGCATTGATCGGAATTGTATTGTTGCTGTTTTCACCCAGAAAATGCGATGAGCCATCCGATCAGAAGTGTGAAACGAAGATGGAACCGATTGCTTACCATTATTTCCCAAACAGCGGAAGATACCAGACAGATACTGTTTCTGCACTGGAAATCCACCAAAAAAATGACCGGGATTCTTTGATATCAATCGGTTATGTGGATATCCGGGGAAAAGGAGTGGAAGTTTCTCTTTTTACCAACAAAAATTATCAATCCAACCGGGATTCGATTGAAATCTCAGGTTATATCAATGGAATTGGTAAGATTTACAGCCATTCCACTGCCTGGCGGGATTTTAAGATTCTTCATACATCGAATGACAGCCTCAACCGGATTATTTCACTTGGCCTGGGAAGACTCATTTCATTGGAAACAGACAGCAAGCAACTAGTGTGCGATGTGCAATTGAGGTAAGTTGCGACCACGAAACACACAAGGAATTTTGCTGCCCCATGATAGCTAAAGTCAATTTCACGGGAAAAAGATGACCACGAAGGACACGAGGCACACCAGGATTTTTGTTGATTAATTAGAACCAACAGGGAATACGAAGTACAAAAAATTTACAGGTCAATATTTCCTCTTAATGTGAAACGCTTGACACCGTTTCTTAATAGTTTTTCATTGAAATTAATCAGGTAACCCAATTCCTTTTTAGCGAGTTTCATATAGGTTAATATCTGAGCTTGGTGAACAGGATGCAAATAATCAACGGATTTCAACTCAACAATTATTTGCTTCTCAACAAACAGGTCCAATCTTAATCCGGAATCTATTATTACTCCATCATAACGGATAGGCAATCGTTTTTGTCTTTCAACCAATAATCCTCTTTTTGTGAGTTCATGCAACAGACAAGTTTCATAAACTGATTCCAGTAATCCAGGGCCTAAAGTTGAGTGTACTTTTAAAGCAGATTGATAAATGGTTTTCATCCATTCTTCTTGTTTTTCATAGTTTTTTGATTCCATTGAATAGTGTTATTTCTATTTAATTTAAGAAAAAAAATCACTTTTCCCTAGTCTTAAACACAAGAAAAAACAAAAAAACTTCGTGTGCTTTGTGTTCTTCGTGGTTTCTCAATACCCGATCTTCCCGCGTGTATTTCCCCGGAACCATTCCAGTGCCAGGCGGTAACCTTCCATTCCGAAGCCCATAATGGAACCTTCGCAAACGGCAGTAATGAAGGAATTGTGGCGGAATTCTTCCCGCTGGGCCAAATTGCTAATATGTACTTCGACTACCGGAACGGTAATTCCTGCAATGGCATCGCGGATTGCAACACTTGTATGCGTGTAACCTCCTGCGTTCAGAATAATCCCGTGGTGTTTCGAATCATGAAGCGCGTTAATCAATTCCCCTTCCACGTTACTTTGAATGTAATCGATTTCACCCGGAAAATCCTTTTTCAAATCTTCCAAAACATGTAAAAAAGTACGATTTCCGTAAATTTCAGGCTCACGTGTGCCTAAAAGATTTAAATTCGGGCCATTTAGAATCAGAATCCGCATCATTGAAAAATTGGGAACGTTATATAAAACAATTTGTTCATTACCTGAAGATCGAACGCAGCTTGGCTGAAAACTCCATTTTTGCCTATCAGCAGGATGTTGCTAAGTTACGCGACTTTTGCGAATCTTACACACTTTCTCCCGAACACGTTCAGACGGCACACCTGAAACAGTTTGTTGCGGAACTGTACGATATGGGCTTAAGCGCACGTTCCCAGGCACGGATTATCAGCGGCTGGAAACAATTTTTCGATTTCCTGATCATGGAAGATATCCGGAAAGACGATCCGTCAAACAGCCTGGAATTACCGAAAATCGGTAGGAAATTACCCGAGGTTTTAACGATTGAAGAAATTGATGCATTGATTGATGCAATTGATTTGGGTTCGAATGAAGGCCAACGGAACAAAGCGATCATTGAAACGCTTTACAGCTGCGGATTACGCGTCAGCGAACTGGTTTCCCTGAAGTTTGAGGACTGTTTTTTTGACGAAGGTTTTATCCGCGTGATCGGGAAAGGAAATAAAGAACGGTTGGTCCCTGTGAGTCCGAGTGTGATTGAAGAAGTGTCTCTTTACGTGGAACACGACCGCGAAAACGCCCCAATCAAAAAAGGAAATGAAGCGATTGTCTTCCTCAACCGGCGAGGCGCGCAATTGACCCGTGTCATGATCTTTACCATTATCAAACGCTTAGCCGATGCTGCGGGAATCCGGAAGAACATCAGTCCACACACATTCCGGCATTCTTTTGCAACGCATCTCATTGAAGGCGGTGCCAATTTACGTGCTGTACAGGATATGCTGGGACATGAAAACATTACGACGACCGAAATTTACACGCATTTGGATCAGCGCTTCCTTCGGGATGCAATTTTGACTTATCATCCGCGGAATACGCTGAATTAAAACAAATCCGTTCCCTGGATCCGGAGACGGGCCTTATCAACAAACTGGTTCAAACTTTCAAAATACGCATTTCGCTGGCGCTGATTCTCTTCGGAAATCTTCACGCAGCTTTTCAACATGGAACGGAATACCGCGAAAGATTTGTTCACATAATCCTGGTCGATCGTATACAGGTAATTCAACATGTTGTGGGTGATGTACAACATCCGGTATGCGTTCGTTTCGGAAATAATCGTATTGTCCTGGATATAGGTTTGATGTAGGTACAGGTGAAAATTATCTTCTTCTGTGATCACCGGCTGGCCTTTGATAAATTTCCGACCGATTTCCGCTTGTTTTTTGATATGTTCTACCAAAGAAGCTACTTCATCAATGAGGAAAATGGCATCTTCCTGTGTTTCGAAATACCCGAGTTCATAGAACGAAACAATTTCACGGATCAATCCTTTTCCGGCATCGTAGCCAATTACTTCCGTAGATTTGACACGGATATAAAAATTTGCCATTTGCTGCAAATGCTCGTCGGAAATATCCCCTTTCCAGCCTTTATGGAATTTGACATCTTCCAATTGCCCGAGTTTCAAATAACATTTCCCAAAATAAAGCAATTTGAACCGGAGAAGTGCCGGAGAATTCAGTAACTGGAAAATAATCAGGTCGAGGTTAGACATGTACAATTCCTGGGAACGCTGCGCAACCATCCGTTTGAAACCGTCCATAATCCCGCTCAGATAATTCTCAAAGGAAAATTCCGTGCGCTGGATCGGGTTGTATTGAAAGGTCACACTTTTACCGGAAACCCCGATAATCTTATCGATTGATAGTTCGTATTTCTGGCAAAGCAAATTGATCTCTTCCGGTTTCAGGGCGGTTTCCCCGCGTGCTCTGCGATATGCAGAATCCCTGGATAACTCTAAATCATCCATTAGCAATTTTCCCAAAGAAGTGTCCGGAGGTAACTTTGCCTTTAGTTGTTCAAGTAGTCGGTTTTGAATATCCATAGCGCCAAAATAAGAAAAAAAATAAAAGCCGTCCATTTCCGAACGGCTTTTGCTGGTATCCCAACCGACTATTCAAGCCGGAAGATTGTTTATCTGTAAACTTTTTCTGTTGTACCATCCGTGAAGTAGTAAATCACTACTCCGCGATAATCATCGTTCACTTCCTGCCCCATGAGGTTGTATACATGCTCCACTTTTTTAATTTCCCGGAGATTATCTACACTGACAAGGTAATGATCATACACCGTTGCCGAACCATCCAGATCTGTTGAAGTCAAACGGTAATAATTGATGTCTGCCACAGACGGATTTTCATGCAGCGTACTGTAACTCTGAATTTCCTGTGAATATCCCATTGCCGGAACTCTTGCTATTTCTTTCCAGTTACCTGAAGCAGGATCAGTTGTCCATTCAACCGTGAAGTAATCGGATCTTTCTTCTGTTTGGGTTTTCCAGTTCAGCACATTCCCTTTGGATGTTTTAGTCGGGTAAAATGCCATCAGCTCGATCGGTAAAACTACCGGTGTACATCCCAAAACAGAAGTTCCTCCAAATGACATCGAATACGGCTGTCCGGAATTGGAAAAATTATCTACCAGCAGAATATAGATCTGGTTTGCACTGGTTGTCAAATTGCTCACCCAGCTATCGCCTCCGGAACCTTCAGAAAAATCTGCCGGGTTATTGGTCGAAGTAATCAGGCCGGAACATGAAAACAATCCCAAAAATCCACATCCGAATGAACTTGTCTGTCCTGTATACGGGATCATCATCCCTGTATTTCCTGTTATGGACGACCAGCTGCAGCGAATCGGAGCTGATGTAGGCGGACAATTTGCACCCGCTGTTGCGTCCGTAAACGGCCCCCAAATAGCAAAATCGTAATCATCGGTTCCACTTGTAGGAGCAATGGTCATGGTCAGTGTTCCACCGGTCATGACATTCAGATAATACCAGGAAGATTGGTGTTCGGTACTCATGCACCCCCTGTTGGCACCAGTCAGTTCTTCTATTCCCCCACCGGAGCTATTCGCTGTTTGCGAGGTATTGGAACACAACAAACTTGCGGCTTCACAATCGTTTCCTCCTGCCTTTTCATGAAAAGCTAAAAGCTGCTTGGAACTGGTCACTCCTAAAACAGGGATTCCGACAGATTCAAAAACAGACCGGACATAATTTTCCGTACTTCCTTCCTCTAAAACCAGTTCAAACCCATTCGCCGAAAGATACCTTCCGCTATTGGAAATTTGATCTGTAGCCAATTCAAGATTGTCTTTAGAGATGTAAGTCTGGGGAACGGTAATTCTATACCTTTCTGTTTTTTGTGCTTGAACAGCAGAAATTGACGCAGTGAATAACAGAGCAATAGAGATTGCTCTAAGTTGTAGTAGTAACGGTTTCATTTAGTGTAAATTATATCATTAATGTACCATATTTAGCCGGATATAATTGATGCTAATTAGTATTTCACTGATTTCAATCAGCAAACAGTATGTTTCGTCGAAAATTTTATGATGTTCATCGAAGAAAAACCATTGAAAAACTAAAATAATTTCCACAATCAACTGACGGTTAAGTCATTGCAATACATACCTAATTTTAATCCATTCAAAAACAGGTAATCCAACCTGTAAAAACCACTAAATGAGTTCAATAAGCCCCATAAATCAACGGATAAGATCTCATTAAAAACAAGAAACAAAAAAAGCCGTCTGCGATGTAGCAGACGGCTTGAACTAATGATTATAATTTATTATTGCTTTTGGATACGGAATTTAACCGGCTGACCATCTACCGATCCGTTTACAAAGTAAATCCCGGAAACCTGGTTCGAAAGATTTACTTCTACTGCTCCTGAAGCTGTTTTTGAAGTTCCGAATGAAACTACTTTCCCCTGGATATCCATCACACTTACAATCGAAAGATTTGTTCCGGTTGTACTCACTGTAAACAAACCTGTTGTTGGGTTCGGGTATACTTCCAAACCAAACGCTTCATTCTCATCAAGACCCAAACAAGCACTTACATTGATCGTAAAGGTTGCCTGCCCGTCACAGTTATTTGCATCTGTAAAGGAATACGTGATCACGTGACTTCCTGCTCCCGCTGTTGCCGGAGTCAAAACTCCTCCGCTCACTCCTGTTCCTGAATATGTTCCGCCTGCTGGCGTTCCTCCTGACAATGTCAAAGGGCCGTGGTTCACACACATATTTGCCACAGGAGAAGTAAATGCAACTGTTGGCGCATCATTCACTGTAATGGTTGTGGATGCATATCCGGAACAATTGTTCCCGTCCGTGAATGTGTAAGTAACCGTCTGAGTTCCTGCCGTAGGATTGAAGTTCATTCCGGTAACTCCGGTTCCGCTGTAACTCCCTCCTGTAGGAACTCCACCTGTCAAAACCAACGTTCCTGAATTCTCACAAACCGCTGAAATTGCACTTTGAGTAACCGTTGGTGAAGTTGCTACTGTAATGGTAGTTGAAGCATCACTCGTACAGTTATTGGCATCTGTGTACGTATACGTTACTGTTTGAGTTCCTGCTGCCGGATCAAATTCTCCTGCCGTAACTCCGGTTCCGCTGTAAGTTCCACCCATTGGGCTTCCACCTGTCAGTACGAATGCCCCGGAAGTTTCACATACCGTTGCAATTGCACTTTGGGTAACCGTTGGTGCAGAATTTACTGTAATGGTGTAATTGGAAGCGTGTGCACATCCATAAGGATCTGTCATGTCATAAGTAATGGTTTGCGTTCCTGATGAAGGATCAAATTCACCTGCTGTAACTCCGGTTCCACTGTAAGTTCCACCTGCCGGTGAACCTTCCACCAATGTATAAGCCGAACTGTTATCACACAAAGACGGTGCAGAAGCAAACGTGATCGGGTTTGCCGGGCAAACAACTGTAATAGAATACGACTGAGATCCGGAACATCCACTGGCATCACTCACTGTAGAAGTAAAATTGAAGGTTCCAGTAGCTGTTGGGGTTCCTGAAATAGTTCCGTTTGCAGCCATTGTCATTCCCGGAGGAAGTGCTCCTGATGTAACTGCAAAGCTTGGTGCTCCCAATGCCCCGGTTTGAGTCAATGAAGTGGAATAAGCTGATCCTGCTGTTCCACCTGTCAATGCTCCGCCTGCCGTCATAGTGAACGCAGGACAAACATAAGGCGTATATACTACCTGGTCAATTCCGATGTAATCGGAACTCGTTCCCAATGAACCGGCACCGGTAACAAAATAACGGAATGCAATTCGTCCGGAAGTTGGTGCAGGTAAACCTGAAATCGTGATCGTATACTGCGTCCATACCTGTGGGTAAACATTCGCTACCAAAGTTGGATTGACACTTAACAATAAGGTTGTAAAATCACCGATCGCCGTTGCTCCTGTACCCACATTGGTACTTGCTCCGTTTGTACTTAAGCGCACTTCCAGGCGGTCAGGATAATCTGTCTGACCCCCTCCGATGGTTGGTTTCCGGGTGTAAAAAGTGAATACATCTCCGTTTCGCAATGTCCGGTTCGGAGTTATTAACCAGTTACTGATAGTTCCGGTGCTTCCCGTACTGTTAAAGTTTACTCCGATGTATGAATTCGCAGCCCCTGTGTAAGAGTTGAACGGTCCGGGAGTCGGAGTAGCAGTTGTTGCTGTTCCCTGAAACCAGCTGATACTTCCTACAGGCGTACTGTTATTTTGGATCAACCAGCCATTCCCTGCTAGTAATGTAATGTCATCAAATGATTCGGTATATGATTGGGCATTGTACTTGGAGGAGACCCCAAATACAAACAAACCGCACAAAGCAGCTGTTTTTAAAATTCTTGTTTTCATAAGTTTAGTGATTAATGAGTTTGAGGATTTGCAGCTTGTGAATAACGCGCGATTTCTCCCTGTAACTGTGTTCTTAATTGAACATCTGTAGTTTTCTCCAATTCAGTAGAAAGCAATCGAACGTATGCTTCTTTCAGCACACGGAATTCGTCGTTCAATTTACTTACCTGTGCTCTGGATGTAGCAGTTGCCTGATTTATTTCGGCTTGCTTGGAATCCAATTTTGCACGTTGTGCACTTAAATCCGGGTGTGATGAAACAACAACAGGAGTCGATTCTTTCGATGCCTGAGTTTGGCTTTGTCCATAGCTCAAGTAGGATAACGAGCAGAAGCAAAGTCCCGTGAATAGTAACTTTATTTTCATAGCATTGTGATTTTAATTCATCAAAAATAGAGAACCGGTTTCTTTTAAACTAACAAACGGGGTAAAACCGGGGGTTTCCCCCTGTGAGAATTCACGGGGTAGTTTTCAGCCGCATTTTATCTCGAATCGGTTCAAAAACAAAAGCCGCTCATCAAAAAGCGAGCGGCTTTCGAGTTAGTTATTGGTTGTATTAATTACTGTTTCTGAATACGGAATTTAACCGGCTGACCATCTACCGTTCCGTTTACAAAGTAAATCCCGGAAACCTGGTTCGAAAGATTTACTTCTACTGCTCCTGAAGCTGTTTTTGAAGTTCCGAATGAAACTACTTTCCCCTGGATATCCATCACACTTACAATCGAAAGATTTGTTCCGGTTGTACTCACTGTAAACAAACCTGTTGTTGGGTTCGGGTATACTTCCAAACCAAACGCTTCATTCTCATCAAGACCCAAACAAGCACTTACATTGATCGTAAAGGTTGCCTGCCCGTCACAGTTATTTGCATCTGTAAAGGAATACGTGATCACGTGACTTCCTGCTCCCGCTGTTGCCGGAGTCAAAACTCCTCCGCTCACTCCTGTTCCTGAATATGTTCCGCCTGCTGGCGTTCCTCCTGACAATGTCAAAGGGCCGTGGTTCACACACATATTTGCCACAGGAGAAGTAAATGCAACTGTTGGCGCATCATTCACTGTAATGGTTGTGGATGCATATCCGGAACAATTGTTCCCGTCCGTGAATGTGTAAGTAACCGTCTGAGTTCCTGCCGTAGGATTGAAGTTCATTCCGGTAACTCCGGTTCCGCTGTAACTCCCTCCTGTAGGAACTCCACCTGTCAAAACCAACGTTCCTGAATTCTCACAAACCGCTGAAATTGCACTTTGAGTAACCGTTGGTGCCGCAGCTACTGTAATGGTAGTTGATGCATCACTCGTACAGTTATTAGCATCTGTGTAGGTGTAGGTTACTGTTTGAGTTCCCGACGAAGGATCAAATTCACCTGCCGTAACTCCTGTTCCACTGTAAGTTCCACCCATTGGACTTCCACCTGTTAATACCAATGCCCCGGAAGTTTCACAGACAGTTGCAATTGCACTTTGGGTAACCGTTGATACCGGATTTACTGTAATGGTATAATTGGAAGCATGTGCACATCCGTAAGGATCTGTCATGTCATAAGTAATGGTTTGAGTTCCTGCAGAAGGATCAAATTGACCTGCCGCAACTCCGGTTCCACTGTAAGTTCCACCTGCCGGTGAACCTTCCACCAATGTATAAGCCGAACTGTTATCACACAAAGACGGTGCAGAAGCAAACGTGATCGGGTTTGCCGGGCAAACAACTGTAATCGAATACGACTGAGATCCGGAACATCCGCTGGCATCACTTACAGTTGTGGTAAAATTAAAGGTTCCTGTAGCTGTCGGTGTTCCTGAAATAGTTCCGTTTGCAGCCATTGCTAATCCAGGAGGAAGTGCTCCGGTAGTAACTGCAAAGCTTGGTGCTCCCAGTGCTCCGGTTTGAGTCAACGAACTCGAGTAAGCTGAACCAGCTGTTCCACCTGTCAATGCTCCCCCTGCAGTCATAGTAAAGGCCGGGCAGGTATACGGAGTATAAACTACGTTATCAATTCCCATGTAATCGCTGTCATTACCACTTGGACCACCACTGGTAACATAGTAACGGAAAGCAAGCCGTCCGGATGTCGGTGCAGGCAAACCTGAAATAGTAATCGTGTACAAACTCCAGGCATTCAAAAACACCCCTTGAACCTGAGTTGGATTGATATCCATTAACAAAGTGGTAAAATCTCCTACATCCGCACTTGTGGCCCCCAGGTTTGTACTTGCACCGTTCGTACTCATTCTGACCTGCAAGCGATCCGACCACTGACTGTTAGTACTGCGGGCATAAAATGTGATCACGTCTCCGTTTCTGAATGTACGGTTTGGTGTAAGCAACCAAAGACTGATCGTATTATTTCCCGTTACAGTGTTGTAATGTCCGCCGATATAGGAATTGGCAGCTCCGTTGTATGATGGAAAGTTCACATCATTTCCCTGGATCCAGTTGGGAATTAACCCTACCGGAGTACCACTGTTATGCATCACCCACCCGTTTCCTGTCAATGTTGTGATATCGTCAAAATTTTCCGTGAAAGCCTGCGCATGCAATTTGGAACTAAGTCCACAGGCAAGCAAACCGCACAAAGCAGTTATTTTTAGAATTCGTGTTTTCATAAGTTCAGTGAATTAACGGGTTTGAGAGGTCTTTACATCCGAGTAACGAGTGATTTCCTGTTGTAATTGAGCCTTTAACTGAGCATCGGTAGTTTTTTGCAATTCAGTAGAAAGTAATCGAACATATTCTTCTTTCAGAACACGAAATTCGTCATTCAACTTACCCATTTGTGCCCTGGATACAGTTTTTGCCTGATCAATTTCCACTTGCTTGGCATCCAGTTTTGTAAACTGAGTTTTCAAATCCGGGTTTGATGAAATAATAACAGGAGTGGATTCTTTTAACGCTTGAGTTTGGGCCTGTCCATACCCCATATAGGATAATGAGCAGAAACAAAGTCCCGTGAATAGTAACTTTATTTTCATAAGTAATAGTATTTGTACAAAAGCGAAAGTACAAAGAAATCAATGCGTTACAGGAAAACACATCGACAAATGAGCATATTACAGCTACGAACTAACCAATTAGGCAGCTGAGCAAATATTTAACGAAAAATTAATGGAAACTTATTATACGAATTTTCCGTACAAGTCATAATGATCTGCAGAAGTAATTTCAACCATCGCAAAGTCACCTATACTCACGTATCCCTCTGATTTTTTGACCAGTACTTCATTATCCACTTCCGGTGAATCGAATTCTGTGCGGCCGATGAAATAATCGCCTTCGATACGGTCAAACAGAACTTTAAAGGTTTTACCGATCTTTTCCTGGTTCAGTTCGTAGCTGATGCCCGACTGCAATTCCATGATTTCATCTGCACGCTGACGTTTCACCTCATCCGGAACATCGTCTTCCAAAGAATAGGCATGTGTATCCTCTTCATGCGAATAAGTGAAAATCCCCAAACGGTCGAAGCGCATGCGCTCTACGAATTCGTACATTTCTTCGAAATCTTCTTCGGTTTCTCCCGGATAACCTGCAATCAACGTGGTACGGATTGCAATTCCCGGAACTTTTTCACGGATCGTATTTACCAATGCTTCGGTCTTTTCACGGGTAATTCCGCGACGCATCGACTGAAGGATTTTGGTAGAACCGTGCTGTAATGGCATATCGAGGTACAAGCACACGTTAGGATATTTCACCATCGCATCCAGGACATCCATCGGGAAACCTGCCGGGAATGCATAATGCAAACGAATCCACTCAATTCCTTCCACTGCAGACAATTGATCCAGCAATTCAGCCAGGTTCCGCTTTTTGTAAATATCCAACCCGTAATAGGTCAAATCCTGAGCAATCAATAAGATCTCTTTCACTCCCTGCGCAGCCAGGCCCTTCGCAGATGCCACCAGCTGATCCATCGGAGTAGAAACATGCTTCCCGCGCATCAATGGGATTGCACAGAACGAACAAGGCCGGTCACAGCCCTCCGCTATTTTAAAGTATGCATAATGAGAAGGAGTTGTCAGTAAACGCTCTCCAACCAATTCGTGTTTATAATCTGCCTTTAACGTTTTCAGTAAACGGGGCAATTCCCTGGTACCAAAGAATGCATCCACTTCCGGAATTTCCTGTTCCAGGTCGTCTTTGTAACGTTGCGCCAGGCATCCGGTAACATATACTTTGTCAACCAGTCCCTCCTTTTTAGCGTCCGCATACCGCAAAATCGTTTCAATTGATTCCTGCTTGGCATTATCAATAAAACCACAGGTATTGATGATTACAATTTCGGAGTCATCTTGTTTTGCTTCATGCTCCACTTCAAACTTATTGGCTTTCAACTGGGCCATCATAACTTCCGAGTCAAAGGTATTCTTTGCACATCCGAGGGTTACGACATTTACTTTATTCTTGCGAAGTGTTTTTGTTTTCATGAAATCAACCAAAATGGGGCACAAAGATACGGTAAATTCTTTGAAGTTTCGGATAGTGATTTTGACATCGGTTTCTTCCTTTCTTCCAACAAAGTAAATCAGGCAATTTACAGGCTCATCTTCCTTCGAATAGTCAATTCGTAATATTGCGAATTCACTTGTTTTGGGCAAAAAAAAGGTCTCCGTTTCGGGAGACCTTTCATATCTTATGGAAGCGGTGTTGCTACCTCCGCATCAAATTTTGTCTGTTCTTTTTCAGGCACCTTTCTGAATGCCAGGTAGACCCCGATCAATACAAATGGAATACTCAGAAGTTGTCCGGTGTTTAAAAACCAAACATCATCCCGCTCAGTTTGTCCCACTTTAACAAATTCAATAACGAATCGTGCAGTCCAGATCAGGATCATAAATGCTCCAAATAATCTTCCCGGAATCTGTTTTGCATTCGACTTCCAGTACATTCTCATCAAAATGATGAATGAAAAAATATAAGTGATGGCTTCATACAACTGGGCCGGGTGACGTGGAATGACGTTTCCGTTTGCATCCAAATACTCCGGACCGGCATTGAAAAACCGGAAACCCCATGGAAGATCAGTCGGTACTCCAATGATTTCATGATTCACCAAATTCCCCAGGCGGATCATACAACCTGCAATGGCAATCGGTGCTACAATACGGTCTAAAATCCACAACATCGGGCGTTTCACCACTTTCCTGGAATAGACATAAAGCATAATCAAAATGACGATTGCTGCTCCGTGACTGGCCAAACCTCCTTCCCACACTTTCAAGATGTCAATCGGGTGGTCCAGGTACCCTCTTTCCAAAACATAGCCATTTGCCGCTTTTTTGTCCCAATAAGGCCCGTAGAAAAACACGTGCCCTAAACGCGCACCGATAATCGTAGCCGGAACAATATAAAGCAACAGTTTATCCAGGTACTTTTCAGAAATACCTTCCGATTTGAACATTTTCCGGATAACGTAGTACCCGATGATCATTCCTCCTACAAATAATAATCCGTATAAGTTCGGTGTAGACCATCCGTCAACCAGTTGCGAATCTACTTTCCAGTCTATTGCTAATTCCACGTGTTTGATTTTGTTGGTCGAAGATAGCTGTTTTATTGATTCAATTTCTGCAATAAATGCTCCGCTCGTCCTTTTTTAAATATTTTATTGCTGTTATCCTGTCCTTTTCTCAATGCTTTCTGCTCTTCAAACGAAAGATGAATAATTTCCTGGCATTCGGGAGTACAGCAATTCTCATATTTGGCATTGCAACTCTCACACTGAATGAATAGTAAATGACAGGCTTCGTTTGCACAATTTACATGTACATCCGCAGGAGCACCGCACTGGTGACAACTGGAAACAATATCATCCGTAATGCGTTCACCGCGTCGTTCATCAAAAACAAAGTTCTTCCCGATGAAGCGGTTTTCCAGGCCTTTTTCTTTACATTCGTTGGCATACTTGATGATTCCGCCTTCCAGCTGGTGCACATTCTTAAATCCGCGGTGCTTGAACCAGGCTGAAGCTTTCTCACAGCGAATTCCGCCCGTGCAATACATCACGATGTTCTTATCTTCGTTTCCTTTCAGGTAAGCATCTTCAATAATCGGCAGGGATTCGCGGAAAGTATCCACATCCGGGAGAATTGCACCCTGAAAATGTCCTACTTCGTGTTCGTAATGATTTCTAAAGTCAATTAAAATCGTATCCGGATCCTGTGTCAGCCGATTGAATTCTTCGGCTTTCAGGTGTTTACCGATATCCGTCACATCGAAGGATTCGTCACTTAGTCCGTCAGCTAAAATCTTATTGCGGACTTTTACTTTCAGTTTCAGGAATGGGAACTCTGCTCCTTCTTCCTCTACTGCAATGTTTAACCGCACTCCGTCAAGAAAATCGATGGAATACAATTCCGAGCGAAAATCATTCAAACGGTTGGTCGGGACTGAGATTTGCGCATTGATTCCTTCGTTGGCCACGTAAATACGACCCAAAACCTGGCAGTTATCCAATAACTGGTACAAATAATCTCTGAAAATGGGAGGATTGGCAATTTTTGCGTACTTGTAGAAAGAGATCGTCACAAATTCGTGACCTGCCTCGCGCAATTTTTGCTCCAATTCCTCTTTACTAAATGTGTTCCACAGTTGCATGCTATGTTTGTTTTTGTAAAAAGTTGGGGCAAAAGTAAGGAGTAAATAATGAATAGGCAATAGCAAATAGCATTCAAAAAGAGAAATCCTGATCTGCCGAAGCAAACCAGGATTTCAAAACTTAAACCTAACCCCTTAAATTTAAGTATACCTAACACACACTATTAACAGATAACTGTAATTAACTATTCAGATGTAGTTACGAATGAAACGGGGTTTTGGATTTCGTGGAAATGAATTTCAGTTCTTTAAACCTCTTAAACTTGGTTTGAACCTATTTAAACTTTCTATGTTTTACGCTTCTGCTTCTTAGCAGCCGGGAACAAAATATTATTCAGGATCAATCGGTATCCAGGGGAATTCGGGTGTAAATTCAGATCTGTTGGCGGGTCACCGACACGGTGCTGATAATCTTCCGGATCGTGCCCTCCGTAAAATGTCCAGGTTCCCTGCCCCATTTCCCCGTGAATGTAACGAGCGGTATTCAACGCCTTGTTTTCACCCATCACCAATACGTTCGATTTGATCAGATCACGTCTGAAATCGGTAGTCTGCCCCATGAATCCATCAATGACATCGGTGTGGCACTGAGTAAGCATAGCCGGAACGACATCCCATTTTGCAGAAAATTCAAATAAAGTGAATTTGTCCTGGTTCTCTGGAATGCGGTGTAAATCGGTTCCGTCAATGTTGGAATATTCGTAGATCATCGGGTCCTGGACCAGGATAAAGTCTTTGAATGCAAAAGTCATATCGTAATCCAGTTTGTGCTGACAGTTCGGATCTCTCGGATCACCGTCGAACATCCGCTCACAAATATCCGTTTCGTGGGCAGCCAATGCAATGTCAAAACTATCCGTTCCGCTACACATGGTAAAGAGGAATCCGCCACCTACAACAAAATTCCGGATGTTGTTAGCAACGGCCAATTTCAACTGCGAAACTTTTGCAAACCCAAGCCTGGAAGCATCTCTTTCGGCATCTGCAACCTGGTTGATATACCAGGATTCACGGTGAAAATTAGCGTAGAATTTTCCGTATTGTCCCGTGAAATCCTCGTGATGCAAATGCAACCAGTCGTATTTCGGGAGAATTCCCATCACAATTGCCGAATCGTAAATTTTATCGTAAGGAATCTCGGCATAATCGAGTACCATGGTCACGGCATCATCCCAGGGCAAAGCGCTGCTTGGTGTATAAACGGCAATCTTAGGAGCTTTCTCCAATTGAACAACTTCCATATTGATCTCCGGGTTCGCAATTTCCGTCTTGATTGCATTGACTTGTCCATCAGCTACAATTTCATAACTCACTCCACGGATAATCAATTCTTCTTCAATGGTTTTTAAATGCGGAAACAGGAAAGAACCGCCACGGTAATTCAACAGCCATTCCATCACCACTCCGTTCTCCAATACCCAGAAAGAAACTCCGTAAGCTTTCAAATGATTGGTTTGCCGGGCATCCATCGGAACCAGGATCGACGAGGCTGAAACGGTTTTAAGAACGATCAGAAATGCGATTGTCAGGAAAAATCTCATAGTATTTTGCAATTGACACTAAATTAATTCAAATATCAAATAACGCCGGAATTCCAACATAAATTGTGAAACACTGAATCAGAACGGCGTTTCATCCGGTCCGTTGAAATCTTCATCCGGAACATTGTTCATGTTACTTCCCAAAGTGATTGTACGTGGCGATTCATCAAATCCTCTATTCATTGACATTCCTGCATTCATTGAATTCGGGTTAAAATCAGCGCCATCGGAATTGTACTGATCTTCCATGTTTTCGAAACGTGCATATTTTCCAACGAAGCGCATCCGCACGTTTTCCAATCCACCATTCCGGTGTTTTGCGATAATTACCTCACCGACCCCTTCATTGGAAGAACCATCTTCCGCAGTTGTGATCCCGTAATATTCCGGGCGGTATAAAAATCCTACGATATCGGCATCCTGCTCGATTGCTCCCGATTCACGAAGATCCGAAAGAACCGGACGTTTATCACCACCACGCGTTTCAACCGATCGGGAAAGCTGTGAAAGTGCGATAATCGGAATATTTAATTCTTTAGCGATTTCTTTGATGGAACGCGAAATGGTTGAAATCTCCTGCTCCCTGTTTCCAGTTCCTTTTCCACCACCTGCCGACATCAGCTGCAAGTAATCGATGATCACCATCTGGATATCGTACTGCATTTTCAAACGGCGGCATTTTGCACGTAAGTCGAATACACTCAAACCGGGTGTATCGTCAATATAAATCGGGGCTTCCGCTAATTTGGTAACGCGGCTGTATAACTGCTGGAATTCGTAATCCTCCAGTTTTCCTTTTCTCAGTTTCTCAGCAGAAATCATACTTTCTGCAGAAATCAAACGTTTAACCAGCTGAACAGAGGACATCTCCAGGGAGAATACTGCTACCCCCATATTGAAATCTACTGCAGTGTTTCGTGCCATGGAAAGGACGAATGCTGTTTTCCCCATCGCCGGACGAGCCGCGATTACGATCATATCCGAACGCTGCCACCCGGAAGTCACCTCGTCCAGTTTTCTGAAACCGGTAGGGACACCGGAAAGTCCGTCGCTATTCTTAGCGGCCTGTTCAATTTCCTTGATCGCTTCGCTTACCACAACATTCATCGTCGAAACGGTCTTTTTCATGTTATTCTCTGCAATTCCGAACAAAGCTCCTTCGGCTTTTGTCAGCAATTCGAATACATCGGTTGTTTCATCGTAAGCATCTCTGAGCGTTTCAGAACACATGCGGATGATCTCACGCTGAATGTGTTTTTGAGCAATGATTCGCGCATGGTATTCGATGTGAGCCACCGAACCTACACGCTGGGTCAGGGAAGATAAATATACAACTCCACCGGCAGCTTCCAGTTCCCCGTTTTGCTTCAATTTATCTGCAACCGTCAATAAGTCGATCGGGTTGGAAGTTCCGAACAGTTCGCGGATCGCGCCGTAAATATAAGTGTGCTTCGGATCGTAAAAACTTTCTGCTGACAACATATCGATGGTATCGGTCACAGCATTTTTATCCAGCATCATTGCACCCAGAACGGCTTGTTCTACATCAATTGCCTGAGGTGGTATTTTTCCCATTTCATTGGCAAGCGGTAAAATAGTATTCTTGGTACGAGCGCCAACCCTGCGGGAATTGTTCGATTGTTGTTCTTCCATAGTGCAAAGATACGGAATCAAAAGCAGCCTTGCCTTTGAAACTTTCAGAATTAGTTACGAATAGTTAATGAACACGTTATAAACAAAAAAAGTCCTTCTGCGTAGAAGGACTTTCCAAACCAATACCTGATTTCAACTACTTAGAATCTGTAACCCAAAGTCAGTTGAAGCCATTGATTTTTATAGCGTGGAGTGGATGAGGAACCATCGCCATGGTTCGTTTGAAAGTCCCATCCAGCTCTCGGAGACACCACAAAATGATTGACGTTTATATCGAAGCCTACTACTGCTCCCAAGGTGTTTTTACGGATATTGTCGTTGTCGTATTCTTCAAATTCAGAAGCTTCGTAGGTTCCGGAACTAAAATTTGTCTTCTGACTTAGCAAAAATGAATATTGAGGTCCGGCAACAATCGTCAGAAATGAAGTTGGTTTAAGTGTAATCAAAAGTGGAATTTCCAGGTAATTTGTTGTTCGTTTAAATTCATAAGACTGCATTAAGAAATTACCCGAACCACTATATCCCTTTTGAGAAAATAACACTTCAGGCTGAACACCTAAGAACTTACCGATTGGGACATGTAAGAATGCTCCACCTGCAAATCCAGCCTTTCCGCTCGCTTCGAAATCATTATCCCGCTCATCCCAAACATTCGAGTAATTAGCTCCTGCTTTAATCCCGAATTTTAAATTCTCCCTGTAATCTTCCTGTGCATTCAGATTCATTCCGAATAATGACGCACATGCCATCAGTGTGATTGTAACTTTTTTCATCTTCCGTTAGTTTGAATGTTTTGTTGAAACTCAAAGGGCCAAATTCATGCCCTCAACAGGAAAACACGTTCTTAAAAAAACTTAAACACCAGGACTGGCGATACTTTCAGAAGGAAACAAGAAAAACGGGATTTGTGCCAAAACGGTAATTTAATTTCATTTTGAAAAAGAGGTGTTTCAATTTGAAAAAAAACTTGGCCACATACATACATAGAGCACATAGCTTTTTTGATGACCTATGAGACCAAAAGAATATAAACCACACCCAATACCTCTATGTATTTATGTGCGCTATGTGGTTTATTACAAACTCAGTTCCAATCCGACCGGGCAATGATCGGACCCCAGAATCTCATTGTGAATGGTTGCAGCCTTCAATTTCGGGACGAATGCTTCCGAAACCAGGAAATAATCGATTCTCCAGCCGATATTCTTCCCTCTTGCTCCCGCACGGTAACTCCACCAGGTGTATTTGATCTCGTCATTATTCAGCGCACGCCAGGAATCGACCAGTCCGCTTCCGACAAATCCATCCATTCCGTCGATCTCTTCCTGCATGAATCCGGCAGACTTGTTGTAATTTTCTTTCGGACGGGCCAGATCAACCGCTTTATGTGCCACATTGAAATCTCCACAGACGACCACCGGCTTTTTTTCTTCCAGTCTCTTCAGGTAATTCAGAAAATCGGCATCCCACGCCTGACGGTAGGATAAACGTAAAAGTTCACTTCCTGAATTCGGAACATATACTGTGATCAGGTAAAACTCCTCGAATTCAGCACAGATTACACGCCCTTCTTCATCATGCTCGGGAATTCCCATATCGTAAACCACTGAAATAGGTTCGTGCTTTGAAATAATTGCCGTTCCGGAATAACCTTTTCGCCCCGCTTCATTGGCATAAACATACGGATAACCTAAAGGACTTACCGTATCAATCACCTGAGCAACCGTTGCTTTTGTTTCCTGCAGACAAATTACATCCACCTGCATCTCTTTCATATCTGAAAGGAAAGATTTTCCTGCGATCGCGCGAATTCCGTTTACGTTAAAAGAAAGAAGTTTCATAGCTAAATAAGTTCAAAGATTCAATGGGCTCAAAAAGTTCCAAAAGAACTTCGAGTCTGTAAAAATAGAATTTTGCGGGGTGATTTTTGAAAGAAAATGAAAAAACAATCAGCGGATTTTTTTCAACGCATTGCCCGATCCCAAATTGCCCTTATTTTTACGTCATGAAAGGATTTGACCAGCAAACACTTCACGATTTAGAATTTAACCAGATCAGGGAATGGCTGGTTGCATTCAGCATTGGAGAAACCGCTCAGAAAAGGCTTCAAAACCTGGTACCGAACAACGATTTCGACGCAATTGAATTTGAATTGCTCCGGGTGAGTGAATTCAAACGCATCCGCGTGGAAGGCGAAGCATTCCCGGCATTGGATTTCGAAGAATTGCTGGCCGAGATCAAATTGCTTCCGATTCACAATGCAGTGTTGCAGCAGGAAGGTTTTGTGCGAATTATTCGTGCTTCTGAGCTAGTCAATCACATGCTGCACTTTTTTGATAAACGCTCTCAGGATTTCCCGAATCTTTTTGCACTGTTGAGCAATGTATATTTTACCCGGGAACTCATTGAAGCGATCGAAAAAGTATTTGACCGGAGAGGTTTGATCAAAGACGATGCTTCGCCGGAATTATATGCCATTCGTCAGCAGATTGCAAAACTTAGAAATCAGATTAACCGCAATTTCGACAAGGAGATGCGCAAATATTTGAAAGAAGGCTTGCTTGGCGATACCAAAGAAGCTTTTATCAATGACCGGCGCGTACTTACCGTTCAGTCGAGTCACAAACGAAAAGTAGGCGGAATTGCAGTTGGCTCTTCCAAAACCGGCAGCCTCACATTTATTGAACCTGCGATCAACATTCCCCTAAACAATGAATTGGAAATGTCGCTGGATGATGAGCGCAAGGAAATTTTCCGCATTCTCCAGGAACTGACACGTGAGATCTCGCATCACCTTCCATTGATCCAGGCTTACCAGGAATTACTCACCGAGTTTGATTTCATCAATGCAAAAACAAAACTGGCACTCGATCTGAATGCCAACTTACCTGGAATTGTACGAAATACACGCATTGAACTGATCGATGCCTTCCACCCGATTCTTTGGAAAACAAATAAAGCACTGGGAAAAACAACCCTTTCACAAAGCCTGATCCTGGACGCAACCAGCAGAATGCTAGTTATTTCCGGTCCGAACGCCGGCGGAAAGTCGATTACTTTAAAAACGATCGGGTTGTTGCAGATCATGTTGCAGGCCGGTTTGCTGATCCCTGTACACGAAAACAGCAAGTTCTGTTTCTTTCAGCAGGTATTAACGGATATCGGAGACAACCAATCGATCGAAAACGAATTAAGTACATATTCTTACCGTTTAAAGCGGATGAAGTACTTCCTGAAAGTTTCCAACAGAAGAACCTTGCTTTTACTCGACGAATTCGGAACAGGATCTGACCCGGAACTGGGCGGAGCATTGGCTGAAGTATTTTTCGAGGAATTGTACAAACGGAAATCATACGGCGTGATCACTACACATTATGCGAATATCAAACTAAAAGCCGATGTGTTGCCGAACGCAGTGAATGGCTGCATGCTTTTCAATACGGAAACATTGGAACCGCTGTATCGTTTTTCCATGGGACAACCCGGAAGTTCGTTCACCTTCGAAGTGGCGCAAATGAACGGAATTCCATTAGACCTGATCGAACAGGCAAAAGGCAAACTGGACCAGAACCGCGTAAAAATGGACCACTTGCTAAACGAGCTGAACAAGGAAAAAATGTACCTGCAGCGTTTGAATAAAGAACACATCGAAGCACAGCAATTGGCGCACGATGCCCGCGAAGAATTCATTGAGAAGAAACAGCGCATAGATGAACGCCTGCGAAACCAACAGGAATTGGCAGAGAAAAATAACCTCTTCATCAACTCGGGTAAAAAAATGAAATCCTTTATCGACCGCTACCAAACCCGTACCCGGAAGAAAGATGCAAATAATCCATTACTGGAAGATGTGCGCAAATACCTGATGGTCGAAAAATCGAAAATAGAGGAAGCAAAACGCAAAGTGGAACTAATGCAGGCTAAACCGCAAAAACCGGCAGCAAAAAAACGCAAGACTCAAAAACCCGAACAGGACGAATATCAAAGAGATAAAATTGTGGTTGGTTCTACAGTGAAAATGATCGAAACCAAACAAAGCGGGACCGTTGAAGAAATCAAAGGACACATTCTCACAGTAGCTTTCGGTTTTATGCGTTTAAAAGTCGAACGGGAAAAACTAATGTGGATTAAGTAAAGTTCAAAAAATCCACTTAGAAGAGTCCGAACCCTATCCAGGCACTTGAGCTTTTGCACTATTGGAACCTTTGAATCTGCCGCGGTAAAAACTATTTAAACGTTGAAACTCTTTGAACCATTTAAATTTTTACACAAGATATTATGTCGGATAATAAATACTACTACCTGGGCCAATCAGGTATTCTGAACAGCCTGCTCTTCCTTGAACGGTTTGCCTTCTACGGATTGCAGACTTTCGCTTTTAATTACCTGGTCAGCGATGCAATCAACTTATACGCAACTGACGCAAGTGAATTATTGATGACATTTGGTTCCGCATTACTTTTCGCACGGGTTTTCGGCGGATTGATCGTAGACTTTCTATTAGGGCCAAAGATCTCGATTATCGTAAGCTGTGCTTTGCAGATCGTTGGTATTCTATTCTTTATGCAAAAGCAACTGGGACTATTTTACCTGGGCATGTTCGTTTTCATCCTTGGACAATGTTTATTTTCTCCAGCCATCCTAAAATCGATCGGGACGCTCTATTCGGGGAGGAAGAACAAAATGGACGGAGCGATCACACTGAGTCTTTTTGCCATCAATCTGGGTTCATTTCTTGCCCCGGGAGCGTTTCATTACCTGGAACTTACCAACACCTTTGACAGAGGATTCACCTCTTGTATCGTTTGTTTTATGATCATTATCGGACTTTGTTTTTTGGTAAAATTTCAAGGGAATTCCAAGGAAGAAACCCCGGCAATCCAGGAATACGGAAACCGCGTCAATGAACTGATCTTCTTATCCATTTTGGGCCTGTTCCTTTACTGGTTGTTTGAGCAACTGCTCAACAGGTCCATGTCAAACTTCAATTACAGCGGTTTCAGACCTGAAGGTGCAAACCTGCTTGTCACCATGGCCCCGACATTAATCCCACTTATAGGTTACCTCGTTTTTGGAATTATCTGGAACCGAGTCCAATTCTCGCCCCTGCTTAAGATCGTTCTGGGATTTGCCGCAGCAAGCATCTCCATCGTGGCAGGAATTCTCACTATGGCAAACAGCCAGACGGACAACCCTGCCTTTATGACCGGTTTTATCTGCCTGAGCTTTATCGGTGAAATCCTGGTTGTTCCGATATTGATGAGTTTCATCCTCCAGTATTCGCCTAAAAAACTTATAGCTACGTTTTCCGGTCTGGCACTGGCCATTTCCGGTTTCCTGTCGCTTTTTATCGGGAACAAGATTTATGAGAACATCGGAGATGGCAACTACCAAATAATGACCCTGGTTTCAGGTGGCGGTTTCTTTTTCTGCACACTGGCAGCACTCATCCTGCTCCTGTTAACCCGCAAAAAAGATGCTTCAGGTAATCACCTGGATGAATTTTAATCAAAAGAACAATACATACAAATAATGCCGCGCCCGGAATTCCGAACGCGGCATTTATTTTTTCAGGACGTGCCTCATCCTGCTATTTTCATTTACTGCACACTATAACAGCGTACATGTTTTTGTGATAGAGCCCTGAGTCTCGTAACCATCACAGGTTTTTTTCGCATCATCCAGCGATGAATTCTTAACGGTCTTATGCTCCGTGATAGTTACACTACCCGTATCCTGATAAGTACACTCACAATCGTAATCTTTCTTACACGATGTCAAGCCCAGCAATACCATTGCCGCAACTCCAAAAACTACCTTCTTCATATATCAATTGTTTCTAATTCAATCTCAAGATACTGGTAATAGAACAACCAAAAAATCAACTTTTGTTAAAAAAAATTGAAATAGTCTAAATTTAAAATATTGATTTATCAATGAATTAGCAGATACTTTCAGCAAAACAGACATAAAAAAAGGGCGAAACCAGAAGTTTCACCCTTTCAAATTCAAAAAATCGAATTAGCTAATCTTACATGTTGTAGTAGCGTCATTCTCTTTTTCACATGCGTCTTTTGCTTTCTTCTTAGTGTCTTTGATAGTAGTGCTAGCAGATCCTGAGAAACCGCCTGCGCTAACTGTACACGTACAAGTGTATTCTTTCTTACAAGATGTCATAGCGAACAATGACACTCCAAACGCAACTAATGCTAATTTTTTCATCTTTTTGTAATTTTATTAGATTGTGGCACGAAACTAATATAAAATATTTACAATACAACTAAAATGAAAAAATATTTTACTCCCCTAAGCGGAGGTGAATTCCAGTAGTTGAACTGAATACGGTTTTCCGCACATTGAGAGGAGGTGCACTGTCGTAATACATCGTGAATTCTACGCGAATATCCAGACGTTTTGTGATTGCCTGCCCGATTGAATATTGTCCGGAGAAACGAAAATCGGAGAAACGGTCCCAGCGCGGTTGATAATAAGTAGTTCCGGAAAAACTAAAACCAGTTTTCGTCCGGATAAACCAACTCAGGTAATTGCTCCAACGCATATTGTCATTGATAATCCCATCTTCGGTTAATTCTTCGTACTCCCAAAAAGTAGATGTTCCTACAAAAAAACGCACATTATTGGTGTCAATAAATTTCCATCTCGGCCCGGTTCCCACCAGGTACCGCAAACGCTGGTTCAGCAATTGGTTGTATTGGATCTGGGTATATGCTTCCCATTTCCAGGGACTATTCTTTATCCTCCTCGCATAACGGAAGTGAGACATTCCCGAATTGGCATACGTGGTTTTATTCGATGCTGTATACACCAGGTCTGAAATGATCAGGAAATGGTTTTTTCGGGTCTTATATTGGGCTCTCGGTCTCAAATTTCCGGAATAAAGAATATCCGGGGAGTTTTGAGTAATCGAAAAGCCGGCATCCAAAGCACCGCTCCAACCGGATGTATCTTCATAAATCCGTCGGTTTTCGATATTTACGATCTGTGCGTTTACGCTCGCAGAAAGAATCAACAAGAAGCATATAAAACCTATCTTTCTCATTACTTCGGGGCAATACGATACATGAATATGGCCAGGATGCCAAAAATGAAATTCGGGAGCCAAACCGCTGCCACCGGAGGAAACCCTATGGTTGTAGCAGCAACAGTAGTCACTTTCATGGCAAAGATGTAAATGAAGACGAACAATAAACCAATGGCAATGTTCACCCCGATACCGCCGCGTTTTTTCCTACTCGAAACACTCACCCCGATCAGGGTCAGAACATAAGTTGCGAAGGGATAGCTGGTCCGCTGGTACAATTCGATCTCATAATTCGGCACACTGGAATTTCCTTTCTCCTTCTCTTTTTTAATGAACTGTTTCAGTTCCGTATAAGTCATTGCTTCGGCAATATTGTCCCGAATTGCCATATCATCTATCCGATAGGGAAGCACGGTGTCTTTTTCATGCTTCTCAAACAATTGTATTTTCTGGTTAACAACCTGGTCTTTAAATGCAATGCTGTCAATGTAACTGACTTTCCGCTCAAAAACATCTGTCAGTTTCCACTTTTTGCTTCCGGGTTTAACGGCTGCAGTCCGGGCTTTCAGGAAATGTACCAGGCGGTTGTGGTCATCGTATTTTTCAATGACAAAATCATTGATGATATGCTCATGTGAATTATAACTCGCATAATGGATCAGTTCGTTTCCGGGAAATTCGGCATTGTAATTTTCCACAAGCAGGCGATCCCGGTAGAAGGATTCCTCAAAATCCAGTCGCACCCGGTTTGCTCTTGGTAAAACAAAGTGATTCAGCACCAATGACATCAGCATCAGGATTGTAGCCGCGATCATATACGGGCGAACAATGCGGGTAAAAGGTCTTCCACTGTTCAGCATCGGGATAATTTCCGCATCCTGGGCCATTTTCGCTGTAAACCAGATTACGGAAATGAAAATGATCATGGACGAAAAAGTATTTCCGTAATACAGCAGGAAATTGAAGTAATAGTCAAAGAGAATGGCACTAATCGGTGCCTGATTATCAATAAACTCGCCCAAACGCTCAGCAATATCGAATACCATTGCCAATAACATAATCACTCCCAACATAAAAAAGAATGTTGAAAGAAATTTCCGGATGATATAGCGATCTATGAGTTTGAGCATTAAATTCTTCTTCCCAGTTTTTTTACTTGTTCATCTTTCCAGGTTCTGAAAGTCCCGTCAAGAATTCTTCTGCGGGCTTCTTTTACCAACGCCAAATAAAAGGCTAAATTGTGAATTGTCGCAATCTGAATTGCCAAATTTTCCTTTGCTTTGATCAAATGATGCAAATAAGCTTTGGTATAAACCTGGTCTACATATGCCGTGCCATTCGGATCCAGCGGAGAAAAATCCATTTTCCATTGGTGATTTTTGATATTGATCGTTCCCTCTGAAGTAAACAACATTCCGTGGCGCGCATTCCGTGATGGCATCACGCAATCAAACATGTCTACCCCCATTGCAATAGACTCCAGGATATTCACCGGTGTCCCGACTCCCATCAGGTAACGGGGTTTATCTGCAGGCAAAATGGAACAAACCAAATCCGTCATGCTGTACATGTCTTCATCCGGCTCTCCAACCGATAAACCACCGATTGCATTACCCACTCCGTTTTGTTCAGCAATAAACTCTGCCGATTCTTTTCTCAGATCCGGGTAAACACTTCCCTGAACGATTGGGAATAAAGCTTGTGAGTAACCGTATTTCGGTTCGGTGGAATCCATTTGTGAAATGCATCTTTTCAGCCAGCGGTGCGTCATGTGCATGGAACGCTTGGCATAATTGTAATCGCATGGATACGGTGTACATTCATCAAAAGCCATGATGATATCTGCCCCGATAGTGCGCTGAATGTCAATCGCTCTTTCAGGGGAGAAAAAATGGTAACTTCCATCGTGATGCGACTGAAATCGAACGCCTTCTTCGGTAATTTTCCGGCTGGTTGCAAGCGAATAAACCTGGTAACCGCCGCTATCCGTCAGCATCGGTCTTTCCCAGCCAATGAACTGGTGTAATCCTCCGGCTCCTTCGATCACATCCAACCCAGGGCGCAAATACAGGTGAAAAGTATTTCCCAGGATAATCTGTGCTTCTACATCATCACGCAATTCCTGTTGATGAACACCTTTTACCGTTCCCTGTGTCCCAACGGGCATAAATATCGGAGTTTCAATTGTTCCGTGGTCCGTATGAACAAGTCCGGCTCTGGCTTTAGAGTGCGGATCGGTGTGCTTCAATTCAAAGTGCATAATTGTGTTGAAAAATAAACGCTGCAAAGATAAGGGGATTTCGGAAAGAGCCCCATCTTTGCACCTGAAGAAGACAGTTTAATGAAAATTATCCCCGAATTACAGGAAACAGGCGTATTTTATATCTTTTGGATTTTTGCCGGATTGCTGGTCATACAATTGATATACTCGATTCTTTTCTTCGGAAGGCTGGCTTTTTGGAAAAACAAGCAAACGCCCGGAGATCTGCCACCGGCTTCCATCGTGATTGCAGCTCGTAATGAGTCTGACAATTTGTACGAGAACCTGCCTAAAATCCTGGAACAGGATTATCCCGCTCCTTTCGAAGTGGTGGTGATCAACAACCAATCCATGGATGATTCCAAGTATTTACTGGATGCTTTAAGCCGGCAATACCCGAACCTGGTGGTCATGGAAGTGGAACGAAGTCGACATTTAGCCCCCAGCAAGAAATTTCCTTTAACACTGGGAATCAAAAAAGCACGCTACGAACACTTGGTTTTCACCGATGCCGACTGTACTCCGGCAAGCGATCAGTGGCTTCGTAAAATGGTTGAGCGTTTCAGTGAAAAGAAGCAGATCGTCCTGGGATATGGCCCATACGCTAAAAAGAAAGGATTCCTGAACAAGGTGATCCGGTTCGATACCACTATGATTGCCGTGAACTATTTTTCCATGGCACTGAACCGAATCCCGTACATGGGAGTTGGAAGAAACATGGCCTACACCAAAGAAGTTTTCAAGTCTACGAACGGGTTCAAATCTCATTATTCACTGATGTCCGGTGACGACGACCTGTTTATCCAGGAAGCTGCAAAAAAGAGAAATTATACCATTCAGTTGGACCCCGACACATTCCAGTACAGTGCCGCAAAGGAAGACTGGGAATCGTTCGTTCTTCAAAAGTCAAGACACTACACCACATCTCCGAGATACAAGGTTTTCAAAAAAGCAATGTTAGGAATATATCCGGCCACGCTGATTTTGATGCTGATATCTTTTGTTCTTTTGATGTTACAAAGTGGATGGTGGATACATGCCCTGATCGGATTCGGTTTTGTAACAGTAATAAAATGGTGGCTTCTCGGACTTTGCTTTAAGAAACTGAGATCACCCGGCTTCATTGCTTTATTGCCGATTACAGACCTGGCATACGTATTGGTACTTCCATTTTTTTATTATTCAGCATTGCAAAAAAATTCTTCGAAATGGAGGTAGATCATTTATCGGACAAAGCACGTATCGACCTGGCTTTAGTTGACCAGGCCCGTAACGGTGATCAGGCGGCTTATGCTCAATTGATGGACCGCTACCGGGAATCGATCTACTTCATGATGATGAAAATGGTGCGGAATTCGGACGATGCTGATGACTTAACAATCGAAGCATTCGGGAAAGCATTCAGCCGTTTGGAACAATATTCACCCAGTTTTGCTTTCTCTACCTGGCTTTTCAAAATCGCATCCAACAATTGCATCGACTTTATCCGCAAGAAACGGATCAAATTAACGTCAATGGACACCGGGTACACCAATGAAGACGGTGAATCTGTTGGAATCGATGCAAAATCAGACACACGTGACCCGGAAGAACACATCATTCACAACCAGAAAGTGAAACACATGCGTCAACTGGTTAGCAAACTGAAGCCGCGTTACCGTGAACTGATTGAAAAAAGGTATTTCGAAGAGTTGAGCTACGAGGAAATCGCAGAAGAACTGAACCTTCCTTTAGGAACTGTCAAAGCCCAATTATTCCGTGCACGCGATTTTCTTGCCCAAATGATGGAGCAAACGAAAGACGCCATCTAAATTCCACCATCATTATCAACCATTTCCGGGAGAACTTTATGTTTTTTCAAATCAGAATAGTAAATTAGTTGGCAAAATTATTGTAACCCAAAATTTATAACTTCTAAAAACAACACATGAAAAAGATCTTTTCTACACTATCACTCCTCTTCGTATTCGGCAGTATTGTAGCTCAAAGCGAATACGTTACACCACCAACAATCAAGGAGAAAGCGTACACTATTGACATCAAGGATATTGTTGCAACGAAAGAAGAGTTCAAATTTGCTTTTATTATTGAAAACAAAACTTCGGACAAGTACCTGGTATTTGAACTTTCAAAAATCATGATCGCTTTCTCGGACCAGGATGTATACACTCCGAAAAACGACGAGATCATTGTCGTGGAACCGAATGACAAAGTGCGGAGAACTGTTCGAATTGTTGGAAATGCAGATTACCGGAGAGATAAAATCCAAATTGAATTCCCGAAAGTAATGGTGAACGACAAGGAATCTGACTTTGCAAGCCTTACTGATCTTTCAACAAATGCCGAACAATCCGTTGATGTGAATGGACTTGGAAACCTTTCTGTTACAGGACTTGCATTCAAAAAAGACAGCTGGAGCGGCGAACTGGTAGTGAAAACCAACTCTTTTGAAGGAATGCTATTGATGGACATCACTAAAATCACCGGTAAAACTGCTGAAGGAACACTTCCGATCGGGTTTAAGCGCGATAAAGTGGGGAAAGTTGCTTTGGTTTCAAATGATAAATTCAAATCCAAATTTTCCATTGCGGATTTAGGACAGAAACTAAGCGGAATTGATTTATCGAAAGCATTCAAATTATACACTTTAAGCGAAATTGATGTGCCACAAATCACGGTTAAAAAAGTAGGATATGTGGAACCGACAGCTTCTGTAAACAACAACATCACTTTATGTCCTTCACACGAATCAATCAATAACCTGCCTGTAAAAATCGTTGTTTTCAATCCCAACGGTATTTGTTTCAAACTTGCTGCAAACGGCAAAACCATCAATCCGGAAAACAGCTCAAACGTAACATTTGATACCGAATACGGAACAACTGTACTTACACTGGCTTTGAGCAACGGACAAACTATCACAGACAAAATTTACCCGGGTGAAGGACATGTTTACCTGGCTTTTGAATTGATCAACCGAAAAGGAGTATACAAATTGCAGCGTAAATTTGACTTAAGCGGTGACGCAAGAAAAGCTACAAAAACAGTTGAAACCAAACTCAACAATACAGCTCTTTGCAAAGACAAAATCTGGATGGATAATGACAACTCGGATATTTTGGAAAATGTTACCGTTATCCGAATCGCAAAAGACCGCGTTTATTACCAGGATTGCAATACCAATACCGAAACATCGATCAGTAAAAACGCCATTCTTGCCGTGGAGTATCCAAATGGGTATTACGACAAATTTGATTTCCCAAGCAGCACAGGAAAACAAAATATGGACCTTGTAAGAAATGAAGCGGATGTTATTGAATTAAGAAACAGTTCCAGAACAACTTCTTCTTTTATTATCGGCCGCACTAAGAGGTAATATTTTAAGACATTAAAAATTATGAAAAGGATCTGCAGAACGCGGGTCCTTTTTCTTTTCACCCCCACTAACCAAACATATTGCGTGGATTTACAATGCAAATTTCTCACTATACATGCATACGATTTGCTTCATCAGCGGGAGTATTTTAATCCCTTTGAATACCGTAACAAAGAAAAAAAAAACCGGATTACGACACAAAATACAGCACAAAAAAAAGCCGGGTAAATCTGTCCCGGCTTTTGTATTTTTCTCCCGATAATTATCGAAATTAGCTTTTTACAACTTATTCCTGGTGCTCTGCATAGAACTCATCCGCTATCTTCTTGTATTTCTCCAGGATGATTTTTCGTTTCAGTTTGAGTGTCGGAGTTAATTCTCCTGTTTCAATTCCGAATTCCTGCGGAAGCAAAGCAAATTTCTTGATTTTCTCCCAGCTTCCGTAACCTGCATTGATGCGGTCCACTTCTTTCTGAATCCGTGCAATCACATCCGGATTTTTTACCAATTCTTCATTCGATGTTCCGACCTGGATATTCTTGCGGTTTGCCCATTCTTTTACAAACGCATAAGAAGGAACAATCAATGCGGAAGGGAATTTTTGTCCTTCCCCGATCACGATGATCTGTTCAATAAAACGCGATTCCTTGAAAGTGTTCTCCATTGACTGTGGAATGATGTATTTCCCTCCGGACGTTTTAAAGATCTCTTTCTTGCGGTCTGTAATTTTCAGGAAGATCCCGTCTTCAAACGTACCGATATCACCTGTATGGAACCAACCCTGCACATCGATTTCTTCCGCTGTTTTTTCCGGCAGGTTAAAATAACCCATCATCACATTCGGCCCTTTCACCAGGATTTCTCCGTCTTCTGCTATTTTCACTTTTACTCCGTCGATCAGCGGACCAACCGTTCCGATCTTAATTCCACGTTTCAAACAGTTTACTGAAATTACCGGGGATGTTTCCGTTAACCCGTAACCTTCCAGCACATTGATTCCGGCTGCCAGGAAAATTTGCGCCAAACGCGGTTGCAATGCAGCAGAACCGGAAGCCACCGCCCGCACTTCTCCTCCAAGGGCTGCCTGCCATTTAGAGAACACCAGTTTACGGGCAATTGCCAGTTTTATTTTGTACCAGAATCCGAGTTTCCCGGTGTGATACTTTTCAGCAACAGAAACCGACCAAAAGAAAATCCGGCGTTTCAATCCGGTCAATTCATCGCCTTTCTGCATGATCTTATCAAACACCTTTTCCAGCAAACGCGGAACTGCCGTAAACACATGTGGTTTCACTTCCACCATGTTCGCCCCGATCGTATCCAATGATTCCGCGAAATAGATCGAAGAACCACAGTACATATACAGGTAATGCAGCATGCGCTCATAAACGTGGCAAACCGGCAGGAATGTCAACACCCGCGAGTGTTCATCCGCAGGAATACTAACCTTACAGGCAAGCACATTGGAAAGAATGTTGTTGTGCGACAGCATCACTCCTTTCGGATTCCCGGTTGTACCGGAAGTATAAATGATGGTTGCCAGATCCTCATTCCGGACATTCGCCTTTAATTGCGTGACCTTACTCTGCGGAACATTTTCCCCCAAAGGAATCAGTTCTTTGTAATTGGTAAATCCTTCCACCTCATCAAAAGTGAAGATCTTATCCAAAGTACTGATCTTGGAAGCTACCCCGTTAATTTTATGAGCCAGCTCTTCACCACCCACAAATGCATGGCGGATTCCGGCATCGTTAAAAATGTACACGTAATCGTGTTCTGAAATATTGGGATATACCGGAACCACAATAGCTCCGACCTGCTGGATCGCAATATCCATAATATTCCACTCCACCCGGTTGGGGGAAACCAAAGCCACGCGTTCTCCAACTGAAACACCTAACTCCACGAGTCCCTTAGAAATTTGATTTGCAATAGTTACAAAATCCTCGGTCGTCATAGGTACCCAAGCCCCCTCCGTTTTGGTAACAAACATGGAGGCATTAGGAAAGTTATTCAATTGATAAGCAGGCACGTCAAACAGTCGTCTTACTTCATTCATATCTGTTGTAATAGCACTCACAATATATGTATTAAAAATTAAGCAATAGTGCAAAAATGTTCATTCAAAACCAGTGTTTGTTTTTTCACAGTCTCTTGTTAAGAAACTAGTTCCTACTTTTACATTGTGGGAATATAGTTCTAACTTCGATCAAGTGCAATTCATGAACTAGTTGGAAAGTTACAAAGAAATAATGACTTGTGTTTGATCGTTTTTGGTTTTTTGGTTTGTAGGGTTCGTTTGCCGGCGAGCCCTTTTTTTATTCCATAGAAAACACCTTTTTTCCTTTCACAAATGTGCTGTTCGAATAATTCGGGTTGTATCCACCCTTTGATGAGAACGGACTTTCCAGGATCACAAGCGATGCGTCCTTCCCTTTTTCCAAGCTTCCTTTGGTCTCTTCCTGGAAACTAGCAAACGCCGCCCAAATGGTCATTCCTCTCAAACACGCCTCTTCAGTCAGTGCTTCCCCCATCAAAAAACCAGCAATCGGATCGCCTTCTGCATTCTTCCGGTTGACAGCTGCATGGATCGTTAAGAAAGGATTGGTGCTTTCCACCGGGAAATCCGTTCCAATCGCCAGCATTCCGGCTTTTTTCAGTAAGGAGTTGTATGCATAAGCTCCGCTCATACGTGCTTTACCCAGGCGAGCTTCCGCCCAACGCTGGTCCGTAACAGCATGCGTAGGCTGTACAGAAGGAAATGCCCCTGAACTTCCCAGCAAATCAAAATCTTTCGGGTCAATAACCTGTGCATGTTCAATTCTCCAGCGGTGGTCGCGGTTCTTTTGGGAATAATTTTGGATCAATTCCAATACTAACCGGTTCGTTGAATCCCCGATTGCATGAATATTCAACTGATACCCCGTTAATTCCGCCAACGAAGCATAACGCTTCATATCAGCAATTGAAGTCGTCAATAAACCGTGATTGTGCGGATCATCCGAATAAGGCTTTTTCAATAAAGCTCCTCTCGACCCCAAAGCCCCGTCGCCCATGACTTTAAACGAACGGACAAGCAGGTTTTTCTCTTGCAGGATTCCGTGTTTCGTAGCAAAATCCGCATTTTCTTTTTCCGGATAAAGCATTCCGTAAATCCCGATCGTCAGCTTATTTTCCTTCACCAATTTCCTAATCAATTTGAAATCATGCGGGGTCAATCCGGCTTCATGCACATCTGTAATTCCATACCCGTAAAGCTCCTGTTGAATTTCAAGCAAGGCCTGACTCAGTTCGGCATCCGGGAAATCCGGAAGTTTGTTAGTCACCAGCGAAATGGCATTATCCAGCAAAATCCCGGAAAGCGTTCCATCTGCCTTTTTCAGGATCGCTCCGCCTTCCACCTGCGAAGAAGAGGTAACCCCGTATTTTTTCAATGCTGCGTCGTTTACCAGGACCGCGTGCCCGTCAATCCGATACAGAACCACCGGTTTATTCGGAAACTTCTCGTTCAACAGCTCATTCACAGGCAATTCGTTGGTATTCCACAAACTTTGATCCCAGCCGCCGCCAACTATCACCGGACGCTCTTTTCGCTGCGCGTATTTCTCTACACGAACGACTAAATCTTCCATCGAAACCGACCCAAGCAGGTTAGCAGACAATTTTTGGCGCGCCAGGCTCATCATGTGCCCGTGTGCATCTGCAAACCCGGGAAAAACATCCCTGCCTTCCGCATCAATGAATTCATCGGCACTGTACTTATTCATAATTTGCCTGTCGGGACCAACTTCCACCACTTTTCCGTCTTTGATCGCAATGGCCTGTACCACCGAATTCTGATCATCCATGGTATGGATTTTCGCATTGTGGATCACCAAATCCACCGACTGACCTTTCATACAGGAGATGCCAGTCAGTAAAATAAAAGAGAATAAAAAATAACGCATCACGAATGAGTTTTATGAAATACTGTAGCACTTGCCTGGGCACTTGGCATAATCACCAAATCGTTGATACAAACATGCTTCGGACGGGAACACACATAATACACCGCATCGGCAATATCTTCAGCCATTAATGCATCGTAACCGTCGTAAACATTTTTAGCCGTTTGTTCGTCCCCTTTGAAGCGAACAAGTGAAAATTCTGTTTCTGCCGCACCGGGAGCAATATTCGAAACTTTGATATGATCGTGTACCAGATCAATACGCATAGCACGCGATAAAGCGTCAACGGCATGTTTCGTGGCACAGTACACATTTCCACCGGCATACACTTCTTTTCCGGCAATGCTGGCAATATTGATAATGTGCCCGCCTCCATTTTTCTTCAGGATCGGCGCAATGGCTCTTGTAACGTAAAGCAATCCTTTCACATTCGTATCGATCATCCGGTTCCAGTCATCTGTTTCGCCGGAATCAATCGGTCCGCGTCCAACAGCCAAACCAGCGTTATTCACCAGGATCTCCAGGTTGTTTTTCACCTCTTCCGACATTGATTGCACAGCTTTATTCACTTCGTCCTCGTTGCGCACATCGAAAGGAAGCAATACCACATCCACGCCTGCCGGCTGAAATTCATTTTTCAAAGCTTCCAGACGTTCTATTCTTCTCCCGGTTAAAACCAGGTTCCATCCGTTTTCAGCGAAAATCCTTGCTGTTGCTGTTCCAAAACCGGCTGTTGCACCGGTAATCAATACATATTTCTTCATAATTTAAATTTGAACGGTCTTGAACCGATACACCCCACTAAAAAGAGGGCTAAATAAACTGGCATCCGGTAGCGTACAATTGCCCCGAGAATAGGAGTTGTCCACCCGATCAACACAAGTAAAACAAACGAAAAAGTCAATAAAAAGAGTATGGTATTCTTTTCCTCCAGGCTTCTGTTGTTCCGGTTATACCAGAATCCAAAAATCAAAAAGACAAACAGCCCGCATGTTTCAATAAAGTTGATGATCTTGAGTTTTCCACCCGGATCACTGAATGTTGGCCGGAAAGCAGCATTAGCCAATGCTTCGGGAACGTTGCGAACCAATTGCCAAAAATCATTTTTTATGGGAGTCAATTCGATGTAACTTCCGCATTCCGAACCAATGAACACAATATGCCAGGGGCCTTCAGCAGGAGTTAGCCGCACATCATCAAAAGGATAACTCATCCCAAAAGTCACCTTCTTGGCTGTTAGTTCCTTTTTCACCTGTAACTGTCCGTTTTCCAGGAAGTCCAGATCTGCCGACTGATCGGTCCGGAAATAATAAAAACAAGAATCGGCATAAGCGTGAATTCCTCCGCGACCCACATTGATGAAATCAAATTGCATGCGCGTCATGCGGTGCGTTACTGTTTTCCGCAACCCGGATGAACCTGCAAAAACAAGTATCACCACTCCCAAAACTGCAAGCGGCGCAAGCAACACACGTTTCCTGAAGACAAACTTCCCCAACAGGAATACCGGAAGACTCAACAATACACAACCAAGCACATAGGGTTTAAAACCAAGCATCAGAACAGTTCCAAGCGCAAATCTCCACAAACGGGATTTCCAGGTTAAACTCCCCAACAAGGCATTCAATATGAACGCAAAGCCGGTAATCATCAAGGGTTCTTTTAAAACAGAACTGGTCCAGAAACTCAGGGTTGGAAACAGGAAAAGCACGATCCAAAAGAGTTTTTTATTGTAAAAAATCCGGTCTTTGAATGCGATAAAAATTTCCCTCAGTCCTACAAATGAGAAAAAGGAGAAGAACAGGATGTGAACATATACATTTCCTTTTGAGATAAATACGATCAGGCTGTTGATCCGGAGCACATTCCGGGAATCATTCATCAGGTCCAGGTCTCCGGCCGACCAGTGATTTGTTCCGGAAAGGTATTGATGCACATCCATTTCCGAATTCAGTCCGAAGAGAAATTTAAGGTACGTTCCAAAGGATTGGTACGCTACACCGTTGAGCGTTACGCTATCGTCCATATATTCTTCCCAGTCGACCGTAATTTCACCTACTCCGTAAATTTTGGTGTGAATGATCATGAAAAGAATCCCGAAAAGCACTTTGATTCCCCAACCGGTCAGCAAGTTAGCCCGCGACAAACCAGCTGTTCTGAATTTCCAGACAAACCACGTCAAAACGATCAGGACTACCGCGAATACCATACAGGGCTCTAATTTAATTTAATTATCAATTATGAATGTTGTAATTATCAAGAAGTCTCCTTCGCTGATAACTATAATTGATAATTCCAACCTTCATTCTGTGGAAAAAAACGGTATAGTTCAACTTCCTATGAACGAAGGAATGATTACTTTTGCATCAAAGTTATAAGAAAATGAGTACTTCCATCAAGCAAGAAGCTACAGTAGAGCAAGCAGTTGAATTAGGTTTGCGCGCTGATGAATTTGAAATGATCAAAGGCATCCTGGGCCGTACGCCGAACTTCACTGAAACAGCCGTTTACTCTGTGATGTGGTCTGAACACTGTTCTTACAAGAATTCCATTTACTGGTTAAAACAATTACCGAAAGACGGTCCGCACATGCTTGTAAAAGCTGGTGAAGAAAACGCCGGATTGGTAGACCTGGGAGATGGAATCGGATGTGTATTCAAAATCGAATCCCACAACCACCCTTCTGCATTGGAGCCTTACCAGGGTGCAGCAACAGGAGTTGGAGGAATCAACCGCGATATTTTCACGATGGGTGCCAGACCGGTAGCCCAGTTAAACTCACTGCGTTTCGGTGACATCGAAGAAGCCCGCACAAAATGGCTGGTGAAAGGTGTTGTAAAAGGAATCGGTGATTACGGAAATGCTTTCGGTATTCCGATTGTTGGTGGAGAAGTTTTCTTTGATAAATCCTACAATCAAAACCCATTGGTAAACGCATTCTCTGCGGGGATCATTGATACGAAAAAAGTTATTTCAGCAAAAGCAAAAGGGCCAGGAAACCCGGTTTACATTGTTGGTTCTTCCACAGGTAAAGACGGTATTGCAGGTGCTGCGTTTGCATCGAAAGATATTACAGAAGAATCTGCTCAGGATTTGCCATCCGTTCAGGTTGGTGACCCATTCATGGAGAAATTGCTTTTGGAAGCAACCATGGAATTGGCAAACACCGATGCAATTGTTGGGATGCAGGACATGGGGGCAGCCGGTATTACTTGTTCCACTTGTGAAATGAGTGCCGGAGGTGGTGTTGGAATGGAAATCCATTTGGACCGCGTTCCTACACGCCAGGAAAACATGCTTCCATACGAAATCTTACTTTCCGAATCACAGGAGCGTATGCTGGTGGTGATCCAAAAAGGAAAAGAAGAGGTGGTAAAACGCATTTTCGATAAATGGGATTTGCACGCAGAAGAGATCGGGACGGTAACAGAAGATGGCCGTGTTCGCTACTACATGAACGGGGAATTGGTCGGAGATGTTCCGGCAGAATCTTTAGTTCTGGGTGGTGGTGCTCCGCAATACCAGCGTGAATACTCTGAGCCTGCTTATTACCAGGAATATCAGAAATTTACGATTGACTCAGTAGAGCAGCCGGAAAACTTAAAAGAAATCGGGTTCTTCTTATTGAGCCAGCCGAATATCGCTTCCAAGCGTTGGGTTTACGAACAGTATGACTCCATGGTAGGAACGAAAACAATGACTACCAACCGTCCGACGGATGCAGGAATTGTGAACCTGAAAGGAACTGAAAAAGCATTGGCAATGACCGTGGATTGTAATTCGCGTTATGTAAATGCTGATCCGGAAATCGGAACGGCAATTGCAGTTTCCGAAGCAGCTCGTAACATTGTTGTTTCGGGAGGAATTCCAAGCGCAATTACCAACTGTCTGAACTTCGGAAACCCATACAACCCGGAATCCTACTGGCAGTTTGTGGGTGCTATCAAAGGAATGTCAAAAGCATGTTTGAAATTCGAAACACCGGTTACCGGAGGAAACGTTTCATTCTACAACCAAAGTAATATCGGCGGAAAAGAGATTCCTGTTTTCCCTACTCCAACGATCGGAATGATCGGTGTGGTGGAAGACAAATCCAAGATCATGTCTTTGGATTTCAAACAAAAAGGAGATTTGATCTTCATCCTTGGAGATTGTGTCAATGATATTTCATCGTCCGAATACCTGGCGAAATGGCATAAAATTGAAGCTTCCCCGGCTCCTCACTTCGATTTGGAGAAAGAATACACCTTGCAGGAAGCAATCAAGGGATTGATCAATATGGAACTGATCAATGCTGCTCACGACTGTTCTGACGGTGGATTGTTTGTGACACTGGTTGAAATGTCCATGCCACGCGGACTTGGTTTCGATATCGTTACCGATTCGGAAGTTCGTGAGGATGCATTCTTATTCGGTGAAGCTCAAAGCCGTGTAGTGATTACGGTTTCGGAAGAAACAGAAGAAGAATTCATCGAATTCATGATGGGAAGCGGAGTGAATTACACCCTGCTTGGCCACGTTACAAAAGGTAAAATGATGGTTGACGATGAGCATTTCGGATTTATCTCTGAAGCAAAAGAGATTTACGACAATGCGCTTGGAAAACTGATTGAAGGATAATTAAAGACTATTAGACTATAGACAAAAGACTCAAGACGTGATAAATCTGTCTTGAGTCTTTTGTCTATAGTCTTTAATCTAAATTGAAATGAGCGTAGAGTTAATAGCAAAGCATTTTTCAAATTTGACAACTGTTCAAAAAAATCAATTTGAGCGGCTGCAGGAATTGTATGAACACTGGAACGCACAAATCAATGTAATTTCGCGAAAAGACATGGATGAGTTCTATGAACGTCATGTGTTACACTCGCTCGGAATTGCAAAAATCATGGAGTTCACTCCCGGCTCATCCGTTATGGATATCGGTACGGGCGGCGGTTTCCCCGGAATCCCCTTAGCTATTTTATTCCCGGAAGTTCAGTTCCATCTGGTAGATTCGATCGGGAAGAAGATCAAAGTTGTCAAAGAAGTTGCACAGGCATTGGAACTGGACAATGTACGCGCTACCCACGCACGTGCAGAGGAAATCAAGGAGCAATTCGATTTTATTGTCAGCAGAGCGGTAACTGCCATGCCTGCATTTCTTCCATGGACCAATCAAAAATTCCGGAAAGAGAACAAAAACCCGCTTCCAAACGGGATTCTATACCTGAAAGGCGGCGACCTGAAAGAAGAACTGGCTTCTGTGAAACACCCCTTCACCATTCATTCCCTGCAAACCATTTTCCCCGGAGAATTCTTCGAAACAAAAGCAGTTGTTTACGTCAACATGACGAAGTAATCCCGCTTCCTTACACATAAGCCACTCTTCTAAATCAATTCAACAACTAACACAATTGTTTTAGTCAATCATTCGATACCATTAGTCATTCCCAAACGGCTTTCACATATTTTGTAATTCTCTGCTTGCTTGTTCAAGGCTGTTTTGCTACATTCACTCGAAACTGATAGTAAAAAACAACACAGATACAGTTCACTATCGCGCATTATTCACTTTCCGCGTATGAGACTATGCATACTTTGGGAAAGTTTAAAATCGATTCACTATGTTTGATAAGCTATATGAGGGTCGTTCGGAAGACGAACTAAAGAAAATCATCACAGAATACGAACGCTCACTGCAAATAGAAAAGCGCTACCAGGAGACTTTGAATCACATGATGGAAGGTTTCCAGATCATCGATTACAATTGGCGCTATTTGTACGTTAACGATGCTGTGATCCGTCACAGTAAAACAAACAGGGAAAGCCTATTAAACAAACCATTCCTCGAAGTTTTTCCTCAACTGGAAAACTCACAGCTCCATCGCGTGATGGAACAATGCATGGAAAATCGCATTCCGCAGCAGTTTGAAAACAAAATGGAATATACCGACGGAAGCGTGGCCTGGTTCAGATTGAGTGTTCAACCCGTACCCGAAGGCATTTGTATTCTATCCATGGAAATTACTCAATTGAAAAAAGCAGAGGAAGACCTGCGCCGTCTGAATGATGTACTGGACCAGAAAGTGAAGATCCGGACTTCGATCCTTGCCGAGAAGAACAACGAGATCATGGATAGCATCAATTATGCGCAAAAGATCCAGCAATGCTTCCTGCCCACAGAAGGCGATTTCACTCATCACTTTCCGCAATCATTCATATTTTTCCAGCCGAAGGACATTGTAAGCGGTGATTTTTACTGGCTGAAAACCGTTGGGAACAAAACCATTTTCGCGATGGCAGATTGCACCGGACACGGTGTTCCCGGAGCATTGATGAGTATCATCGGGGCTTCTGTACTGAATGACGTTTCGTCTTCAGACGTCCCCTTACCGACCATTTTGCAGGATCTGAACAGAAGGATCAAACAAGCACTGAAACAGGAAGAAAAAGACGGTTCACTCCAGGATGGAATGGATATTGCGTTGTGTTCATACGATCCCTCGCAGAACATCATTGAATTTACAGGCGCAAACCGTCCGCTTTGGTTAGTAAGGAAAGGAAGCCCGGTTCTGGAAGAGTTCTGTTCCACGCGTGTTCCGATTGGTGGATACACCTCCAACAGCCAGGAATTCATTTGCCACAAGATCAACCTGTCGGCAGGAGATACTTTTTACCTGGCATCAGACGGGTATGCCGACCAGGATGGCGGAGAACGTGGAAAAAAATTCAAGACCAAGAATTTCAAACACCTGCTGGCAGAAATGCAGCCGCTACCGATGTCTCATCAGAAAAAACACCTGGAGAACTTTGCAGAAACCTGGCGCGGCGGACGCGAACAACTGGACGATATGCTTGTTATCGGAATCCGGGTCTGAATCTTTTTTAGTATATTAGAGTTACAATGACAAAAGAAGGCACAACTCCGGAGCAGCTGATTGCAAACTCTCCGGAAGAGAGAAGGGAAGCAATCAATAAACTGAGAAACACGATCCTGGATAATCTCCCGGATGGTTTTGAGGAATGCATCAACTATGGAATGATCAGTTATGTTGTTCCGCATTCTGCCTACCCTGCAGGTTATCACTGCGACCCTAAACTACCGCTGCCTTTTTTAAGCTTTGCTTCGCAAAAGAACTTCATCGCACTCTACCACATGGGCTTGTATGCTGATCCGGAACTACTGGAATGGTTTGTTTCGGAATACCAGGAAGTGAGCAAAACCAAACTCGATATGGGAAAGAGCTGTATCCGCTTCAAAAAACCGGAGCAGATCCCGCTTGAATTAATCGGCAAATTAGTATCAAAAATGAGTCCGGAAAACTGGATCTCTGTTTATGAAAAAGCTTTAAAACGATAAGACATGAGTGAAATTTTAGACAATACGAGCTTTTTCGCTCAAAAGAATGTAGATCTTGCGAATCTGAATTACCCCTTGAAGTTCACCTTCAAAATCGGGACACTGGCCAACGACTTTGTGATTGAAGATGCAAGTTCAGCAACTTTGGCCTATGTTCGCCAGAAAATGTTCAAGTTCATTGATGAAATCCAGGTTTTCACGGACACAAAAAAAACCAAGCTGGAATTTACCATCAAAGCGAATAAGTGGATCGACTTTTCTGCCACTTACGTTTTTACGGATAAAAAAGGGATTGAAAAAGGGCGTGTGGCGCGAAAAGGCTGGGCTTCCATCTGGAGAGCACGATACGATGTGTACGACCAGCATCAGCATTTAGCATTCCACATCATGGAAGAAAATGTATGGGCGAAAGTATTTAGTGAAATTCCGGTTTTGTCGATATTCATCAACCCGAAATACATTGTTGGCAGACCTGACGGATCAAAAGTGATGCGCTTGCAAAAAAATGTTTCGCTCTTCGGGCGAAAGTTCACATTGGATAAGATCGGACCAACAAACAATGCTACCGAAGACGAATGCATTGTGCTTTCATTGATGATGATGATCCTATTGGAACGAAGAAGAGGATAAAAAATCCACCAAGGCGGATTTTTCAGAACGGGAGCGGAGAGTGAGAATGAATAATCAGACTGACTTTCCGGTTTTAGTTACACTGAAATCAATACAACTCATGGATTTACTGGTTACATGCTTACTTTTTATGATTTTCCTCTTCCTTTCCGGACTTCATTTTTACTGGGCTTTCGGCGGGAAATGGGGTTCTGGAGCGGTTATTCCAACAAAAGACGCTATCACTCCACCCAAGGACCCGGGAATCGTTGCTACGCTGGTCGTTGCTTTCGGGCTACTCGGATTCGGTTTGATGCCACTGATCATCAGTCATATCATTCCTTTTTCACTTCCGCTTTGGCTGGAAAAATACGGATTGTGGATCATTGCAGGTATTTTCGGAATCCGTGCAATCGGTGATTTCAATTATGTTGGTTTTTTCAAGAAACACAAGCACACCCGGTTCGGTAAAAACGATACCAGGTATTATTCGCCGCTCTGTTTGGTAATTAGTGTTTTAGCTGTTTCACTTATCCTGATTCTACACAAGTAGTTATTTTAAGCGCTGATATCACCTCTTTCGCTTTCAAGCAGTGTATTCACGGTTACATGCAAATAGAAAAAGGGGAACCATCTGCCTTGGCAAACAACTCCCCTTTCCCATCTTCAACCTACCACCACTACATTTTCATTATAATAAATTCAGTGCGTCTGTTTTCCTGGTGCTCCACTTCCGAACAAGTTGATTTCACCGGACCTTCACATCTACACCCGTTTTTCAGTTTCGATTCTCCGTATCCTTTGCCGCTAATGCGTTCCGGGTTTGGGATCCGTGCTTTGATATATGCTGCCGAAGCTTTCGCCCGGTTGTATGATAATTTCTCATTGGAAGCAATGGAACCGAGGCAATCCGTGTGGGAACCCAACTCAATGACCATTGCCGGGTAATCCTTCATGACTTTCACAATTTTGTCCAATTCCGGTTGCCCAAAGAAGAATGCAGGAATTCATGCAGTTCTTCCATGAAAATAAGGCATAGAAACACCACCATGCGACTTCCGACCGGACCATTATTTCTACAGCACTAAGAATCAGTGCTCCGCAGCATTTATTTTAACAAAATTTGACATCATATCGCTAAAATGCTATATTTATACAAAAATAAAATAGCATCTGATGAAAATTGAAAGCTGTCCGAAGTGCAGAAGCCCGAAAATCATTAAGAGCGGAATTGTCAACAACCGCCAGAGATACACCTGCAAACAATGCTCTTACAACTTTACTGTTGATAAAATTGGCAAGAAAATCGACGATTATTACATCACGAAGGCACTTCAATTATACTTGGAAGGATTGAGCTACCGGGAAATTGAACGCATCATCGGGGTTTCTCATGTCACCGTTTCAAATTGGGTCCGACACTACAAAATCAAGCGTTTAAACGACGGAATGTACCATCCTACCTACCGGATCATTACGCACCAGGAATTGTTAGAACAATTGAAAAACAAGGAATTCCTTACCGGAGCAGGAATGATCATCACGGAACTAGGCGATAAGTTTATGCTCATCAAATGGGAACGCTTTCGGGATTAACTATACTATTTACAAAAATATATAACTCTTTTTTTGCTTTAACCTGAATTACGGAATATTGGTAAAACGAAAACCATGCAAGAGCTTCCGGAACTCATACATTGTTTTCAGCTACGAACTTATTAAACTGTAATTCGAAAAACATGAGCAACAATACATCAACTAAAGGAATCTGGAAAGTCATTTCCGCCTCCTCTGTCGGGACCCTCATTGAATGGTACGACTTCTATATATTCGGGAGTTTGGCTGTAGTTATTTCTACCAAATTTTTCCCTGCCGACAATCCTGTGGCAGCATTTCTATCCACCCTGGCAACTTTCGCTGCCGGTTTCGTTGTACGGCCATTCGGAGCTTTGTTCTTCGGGCGTTTGGGAGATTTGATCGGAAGAAAGTATACCTTTATGGTTACCCTGCTTTTAATGGGTGGAGCAACATTTCTTATCGGATGTGTGCCCTCCTACGAATCCATCGGGGTATTCGCGCCTATTTTAATCTTATTGCTCCGCCTGCTACAAGGACTTGCACTCGGTGGAGAATATGGTGGTGCCGCAACTTACGTAGCAGAGCATTCACCCAGCCATCAGCGCGGATACTGGACTTCCTGGATTCAAACAACTGCAACTTTCGGACTATTCGTTTCACTGATGGTTATTCTGGTTACCCGCGGTGCTTTGAGCGAAGAACAATTTGATACCTGGGGATGGCGTGTCCCGTTTTGGGTTTCCATCTTAATGGTTTTGGTTTCTTACCTCATCCGTAAGAAAATGCACGAATCTCCTGAGTTTGAAAAAGCAAAAACAGAAGGTAAAATCTCTAAAAACCCCTTAAAAGAAAGCTTCGGAAATAAACTGAATTTCAAATTCGTCCTACTGGCACTTTTCGGTGTAGCCATGGGACAGGGAGTCGTCTGGTACACCGGGCAATTCTACGCCATGAGCTTCCTCAAAACGGTAATGAATATTGACGCGCAACAGGTCGACACCTTAATGGGAATCGCACTTTTGCTTGGAACACCTTTCTTCGTCGTCTTCGGGTGGATGTCGGACAAAATAGGTCGCAAGAAAATCATGTTAGCCGGAATGCTTTTGGCAATCGTTTGTTACCGCCCGATCTACCGATTGATGTATGAACAAACAAACGTAGCAAACAAAAAAGAGCTTATTGTTTCTTCCAAAACGGACGCTTCCGCCACAGTAGTCGCAGCCGGAACAGACTCCATCTATGTGACTACCACCAATTATTCGGACGGTACGGTTTGGAACCAAAAGAAAACGGTTCACCTGAACGAATCCGGCGAAGTAATCAAAGCTGCCGGAAAACCACGCATCGATACCAAGACATCTATTTCCATTCCGAGTTCGGACAAGTGGTTCCTGACATTCCTGGTATTTATCCAGGTGATTTTTGTAACGATGGTTTACGGACCGATCGCAGCCTTCCTGGTAGAAATGTTCCCCGTTCAAATCCGTTATACTTCCATGTCACTGCCATATCACATCGGAAACGGGATTTTCGGGGGACTTTTACCCGCAATTTCGACTTACCTGGTAACTCAATCGCAAGATTCCGGAAATTCGGAATTCTACCTCGATGGGCTTTGGTACCCGATCATTATTGCCGGGGTCAGCTTCCTGATCGGTCTGATCTATGTGAAGGATAAAAAACGGGAACAAGTAACTAACTAATAAAAAGACGCATCATGAATATTGTAAAAAGAGTTTTAGGAGTTATCTGGCTTTTACTGGCCGCACTCTCAGCATACTTCTGTATTGTAAAGTTCGGGATCCCCAAGTTTTCAACCGGAAGTCAGGACGACCTGGTATTTGGGATCATTATTCTCTTTATCCTTACTCCGCTTATTGTTTTGGGTTTAGCCATCTTCGGGATTTACGCTTTGAAAGGCGAATACGACGATGAGCAATAAACCACATGTTTAACCAAACAAGAAGAACGCTTTCTGCTCCGGCAGAAGGCGTTTTCGTTTTCTATTTGACCCGCAACAAACAGAGTCACCAGCAAATCTTATACTTATTCAGGAAAAACACCCGCTTTCTAGCCTGCATACGGACATTCAGATAAACTAACTCACCATCATTGATATCGCAGTATGGATAACTAAACGAAATCGGCACTCCTGTTTCTTTATCTATATTGAAATAGAAAGGTAAAAACTGTTGGTTTTTTAAACCAATTTCGACTTTCAAGCACTCTCTCACCCCTACCGGTCCGGGTATAAGCGTATCTCCTATACAGACATAATAATAAACCGGCTTCTTTTCGTCCAGTTTTATTAAAGAACACCCATTTGTACTCCTGCCCACCCATGCTTTAAACAGGAAATCAGGCAGAAAATAATCCGACCATATCGTGTCTTTTTTGTTAATAGCTATTTTAACAGAAATCGGTTCTTTTAACCTGCTTGACTCATAGGAAATCGTTTGACCATCCTTTTTATATCTCCATTGCTCTGAGGTTTCACTGGATAGAATCGTACGAACATATTTTACGGTATCCATTCGCTCATTCGAATAATCCGTACCATAATAAATCATTTCCGGAGAAAATGTCCTGAACTTTCCTTTCGATTGAACCAAATAAGGAGACGGAGCATCATACTTGTATACATCTGCACAAGAAAACACAACACCTGAAAGCCCAACAAAAAGAAGAATGGTTTTCATGACGGGTTTATTTTTACTACTGATGCATCTTCTATCCATTTTAGTCCGAATCAGTAGCATTCCAGCCCTTGAAATCTGAAGAAAAAAAATTATGCATCCGGTATTCAACTGATTTAGGCTCTATTATTGGTCGGTTTCAATACTATTCAGCCAGATCAAAAGTAATCGCTTTTTTGATAGGAACAACTGTCTTGTAAAATCTTTTAAGCAAACAAAAAACTTTACCTTATCCATTAAAATCACAAAAAAAGTAGGGGTATAAAATTTTACGCCCCTACTTTTTATTTCTATTTCTGATTACAACGCATTCTCCATAACCTATCTTAGGCCAAAAGGATTTATATTTATCTCAAAAAAACAAATCCATGCCCCAAATCATCTTCTTCATTATCACCACTTGTTGGTTTTCGACTTCATTTTGCCAAAACCCCGTCAATGAATTATACAAACATGAGAAAGACGGGCTTTTCGAAGAACATTATTTGAGCGGACAACTTATGTGTCGCTGCATGATCGAAGACGGAAAAATCGTATCGAAAAGGGAATGCTTCTACAAAAACGGGGAAACCTGGGTTGTGGAGGAATTCTCCAAGGGAAAATTCAATGGAAAATGTTTCCTTCTGAACGAAAAACAAGACACGGTTTATATCGAACGTTATGCCAACGACACCTTATTAAATACACGAAACTTCTACTACTACAAAAGCGGCAAACTGAAAACCAAACGGATCATCACGTATTTAAACGATGACCTAAAGGAAGGCGAAAAATTAGTAAGCAGCAAACGGGCAATCAGCGGAGTAAAAACGACTTTAAAAGAAAAACAACTGACCGCGAATTACGGCACTGAAACACGCTATTACGAAAGCGGAGAAGTTTCTGACTCACTGATCATTCGAAACGGACTATACAACGGAGAAGCGAAAAGTTTTTACCGATCCGGAAAACTGAAATCCGTCTCTATTTATAAAGACGATCAGCCTGAAAGCCGGATTGAATACGATGAAAGTGGTGTAGAGAAAAAGCGGAAAACTTCTACTGAAAAAGTGAAGTAAAATAAAAATCCCGATCTGCACAGCAGACCGGGATTTACGATTTTATTCAGTTCATGCTTAAAGCGCATTCTCCACAATCTCGTCGACCACCAACGGGTCCAGAAGCGTAGAGGTATCACCCAAACTGGTCACATCACCTTCTGCCACTTTACGCAGGATGCGGCGCATAATTTTTCCTGACCGGGTTTTCGGTAAACCTGTTACAAACTGGATCTTTTCAGGAACAGCAATCTTACCAATTTCGGCAACCACCGATTCCTGGATCTCAGCACGTGCGAAACTCTGGTCTTCTAGCGGAATTTCCTTTTCACATACTACAAATGCATAAATTGACTGACCTTTTACCGGATGCGGATACCCGACCACAGCAGATTCAACCACTAATTTATTCGTATTGATCGCATTCTCGATTTCAGCCGTTCCGAAACGGTGACCGGAAACATTGATCACATCATCAATTCGTCCGATGATACGGTACATCCCGTTTTCATCGCGTTTCGCTCCATCTCCCGTGAAATAATATCCATCGTAATGAGAGAAGTAATTGACGCGGCAGCGTTCGTGATCTCCGTAAGTGGTTCTTAAAATAGATGGCCACGGGAATTTGACACACAAATAGCCTTCTTCGTTCGGGCCTTCGATCTCTTTTCCTTCCTGGTTCAACAAAACCGGCTGGATTCCCGGCAAAGGAAATCCTGCAAATGTTGGTTTCTGAGGTGAAATATTCCCGATTCCCGAGATCATAATTCCTCCTGTTTCTGTCTGCCACCAGTTATCAACCACCGGGCAGCGTCCTTTTCCGACGTGCAGGTGATACCATTTCCAGGCCTCTTCGTTAATCGGTTCTCCAACCGTTCCGATTACTTTCAATGAATCCAGGCTATAAGACAATACGTGATCATCTCCGCTCGCCATCAAAGCGCGAATTGCAGTTGGAGCAGTCAGGAACTGGTTCACTCCATACTTATCAACCACCTGCCAGAAACGGCCTGCATCCGGGTAAGTCGGAACTCCTTCAAACATAACTGTTGTGGCACCGCTCAGCAAAGGTCCGTAAACGATGTAAGAGTGACCTGTAATCCAGCCCACATCGGCTGTACACCAAAACACATCACTTTCGTCGTACTGATAGACATTCTGGAACGAATAAGCCGTGTAAACCATATAACCACCGCAGGTATGCACCACACCTTTTGGTTTCCCGGTTGAGCCGGAAGTATACAGAATAAACAACGGATCTTCCGCATCCATCACTTCCGGAGCACATTTCTTATCCTGTCCGGCAATAGCATCCGCCCACCAGATATCTCTTCCTTCCTGCATGTGCGGCAACCAACCCAAACAATCGTAAACGATCACTTTCTCAACGCACTTCACGTTTTCCAAAGCTTCATCCACTACACGTTTCACCGGAATTTGCTTCGGTCCACGGTTTAATCCGTCTGAAGTAATGACCACTTTTGCCTGTGCATCTTCAATACGGTCTGCTAATGCATTTGCTGAAAAACCGGCAAAAACAACCGAATGGATCGCTCCAATGCGTGCACACGCCATCAAAGCAATGGCCAATTCGGGAATCATCGGCATGTAAAGACATACGCGATCCCCTTTTTTCACTCCTTGCGCTTTCAGTGCATTTGCGAATACACAAACATGCTCATGCAACTCACGGTATGTGTAGCGAACAAATCGTTGTTTCGGATCATTCGGCTCCCAGATCAAAGCCAGTTTATTTCCTCTTTTTTCCAGGTGGCGGTCCAGCATGTTTTCTGTAATATTGAGCTGCGCACCCTTAAACCATTTGATATCGGGCTCGGTAAAATTCCATTCAAGAACTTTATCCCATTTTTTCATCCATTGAAACTCATTAGCGATATCTTCCCAAAAACCTTCAGGATTGGAAACACTTTGAGCGTATTTCTCATGATACTCTTCCAGAGTTTTAATTTGCATTTTATTCATAGTTCCAGTTTTATACAGATTATCATTTAAGCAATTCCATAATTTCCACTAATAATTGCTTTGTACTAAATGGTTTGGTAACATATTTGTCAGCCCCCATTTTCAAACCTTTAGAAATATCTTCCGGCCGTGATTTTGCAGAAAGGAAAATAATCTTGGTGTGATCAAAAAGCGGATCCGACTTGATCGTCTGGCACACATGATACCCGTCAATATCCGGCATCATAATATCCAGGATAATTAAATCCGGGACATGTTCGTTTGCCGCACTCAATGCTTCCGTACCATTTCGTGCAATCAATGGAACAAACCCTTTCCGCCTCACCAAATAGTCTAACGACAATACGATATTCGGTTCGTCGTCCACTATTAAAATTTTCTTTCCTGTCATACTCCTTTAATCTCTGTTCTGGGTGAATGGAATACTAAATATAAATACGGAACCTTCCGGCTCATTCGTACCTACACCTATTTTCCCTTCGTGAAGTTGGATAATTTTTTTTGAAATTGCCAATCCCAGACCACTTCCTTTTGGTTTTCGCATGGTTTGGTTTTTTGCCTGGAAGAATTTCTCAAAAATAATTTCGCGCAATTCCGGAATTACTCCCGGTCCGTTATCTGCAATTTTTACCTGGAGCAGCGATCCGGTTCGCGCAATATCAATCCACACTTTCCCACTTTCTTTATCACAATATTTTGCGGCATTCGCCAATAAATTCAATACAACCTGGGTAATCCGGTCTGAATCCGCCTCCAAAACAGGAAGATTTTCCTCAATATCGATGCAAACCTGGATGTTATTCTGCTTGAAAACTCCATCCAATGATTGCAGACAATGCTGGATCAACTCGGAAATATCCACTTTATCAATCAACAACTGATGCTTCCCGGACTCAAAATTCTCCAGGTCGAGTACCTGTGAAATCAATCGTGTCATCCGGTTCGATTCCTTCAGAATAGTAATCAGGAACTCTTTTTTAATCTCTTCCGGCATAGCATCTTCTTCGTCGGAAAGCAATTCACTGAGTGCTTTGATGGAAGTCAGCGGTGTACGCATTTCGTGAGTCACCGTGTACAAAAACTCGTCTTTCAGCAAATCGTTTTCCTTCATACGCGCATTCGCCAGGCGCAAAGCCTCCGACATCCGCTTCAGTTCGTCTGTCCGTTGTTGCAATTCTTTGTTTACCGCGATGATCTTTTGAGACTCCTCCAGGATGTTCACCACATCTTCCATCGACAATTTCTCTTCCTTCACCACCGATGCGATCAGGATTTTTGCCGATGAAGCCCCAACAATCGGACTCAGCATTTTTTCCGAATAACCGATCAGTCGCGGATCCAGCTCATCCTGTCCCTCCAGGACAATTCCCTGCTTTTGCGCAAAATGATTTAATTCAGCCGTAACTCTTCTTTCTCCCAAAAAACGAGAAAGCAAGGTTTTAATATCCGGGAAAAAGGCCTTTCCTTTCCAGACAACTCCCCGGTCGGATTCCGTGGAATAATTCATGATATCAACATACAAAGCTGCCTGATTCTGTTCCAAAGCCGTTTGTTTCGTCAGAATAGACCCCAACATGTATCCAACCGTATTGAGCAACAAACTCCAGAACAAAACGGTAGTGATCAGATCACCTTCCGGCTGAACAGGCATCCCGGAATGAGGCGTACCAAACAATCCGTGCACGTTGATGTTTAATATGGTAGGGCCGATCAGGAAAACCAGCCAAACAAAAAATCCGAGTGAAATACCGATGATTGCCCCGTATTTATTTCCTAATTTCCAGAAAATACCACCCAGGATTGCCGGAGCAAACTGCGCCACTGCCACAAAGGAAACCAACCCAATCGAAATCAGGGTAAAATCGGCAACAACCAGTTTGTGATACAGGTATGCCAGCAGCAACACAACAAAAATACTCAGCCGTCTGAAAAACACCGGAATCAGGTGGTTGCGGTCTTTGAACCGGCTCAACACAAAACGGTTATTGATAAAACTGGGCATCAGGATCGCATTGGACACCATTTTACTCAAAGCATGAGTTGCCACGATGATCATTCCACTTGCAGCAGAAAACCCGCCCAACAAAACGAGTATTGCCATCCAGCCCTGGTTGAGATGAATCGGAATGGAAAGCATGTACATGTCTGCATTCATCTTACTACCGGTAAACATATTGTTCCCGATAATTGCAATCGGGATTACAAACACGTTGATCAACAGCAGGTAAATCGGGAACATCCAGATAGCGCGCTTGACCTTTCGTTCATTCGCTGCCGTAACAACCCCCATTTCAAACTGGCGCGGTAAAAAAAGAAACGCCAGGGCCGACAAAAAGATCATTCCAAACCACTGTCCGTAATCGTTATTGGGATTCAATTTCAACTTTTCGGGCTCGAAATCCGCAAATAATTCCGGCTTATCTCCGGCATACAACACAATGTAAAGCCCAAAAAACAAAAAGACCAGTAATTTCACGATGGATTCAACCGCAATTGCCCCCACCAAACCGGTATTCTGCTCTTTTTCGCGGAAACGTTTCGTAGTGAAAATAATAATAAAATATCCCAATCCCAGGGTCACAAGCAAACTCGTATCCACGTAACGCAACCAGGCATTCTGTTCCGTTCCGTTATGTGTCACAATTGTTTCAATCGCCTTATCAATCCCCGTAATCTGCAATGCGATGTACGGAATAATTCCCAACATCAAAAACACAGCAACCAAACGGTTCAAGCCGATACTTTTGTCGTAGCGGTTTGCTATAAAATCAGAAAACGACGAAATTCCCTGAACCTGGGAAACACGGATTAACCGGCGATAGATAAACCACAAAAAAGGCATCAGGATAATCGGCCCGATGTAAATTGTCAGGAATTGGATGTTATAAGCAGAAGCACCGCCAACACTTCCGAAAAAAGTCCATGCAGTACAATATACGGCCAATGACAGCGCGTAAATCGTAGGTGAATTGGCAACACGTAGTCTCAATCTCGTGGACGCATCAATCCGGTATGCTATAAAAAACAGCATTGCAAGGTACGCCACTAAGACCAAAATAATTAAGCCACTCATCTATTTTTCATTTATGAAAAATAGTTCAAAAGTTAAAAAGGTTCAAAGAGTTTAAACGAAAATCCTCTTGAACTTTTTGAACTTTTGAACCATTTAACCAGTCACTCTCTATTTCGTTTGGCAATGAGAAAACCGACCGCACTGATACATAACACTACCCCGCAGAAATATATCAACAAAGCCGGAATTCCCAACCAAACTTTCCCCTCCATCAGATTAATGATCGGATAGTTAAATAAAACGAAGCCAAGTAACCCAAGCAAAAAGTAACTCGTTTGTATTTTACGTTTATCCATGTGTTATTTTAATCTGAAAGATACAGCAATTTACAGGTAAACCATAAACTGAAGGGTCAATTCATTTTTATAATTTATACTCTCAATATTCGTAAAATCAGGTCTTGCCCGATAGTTTAATGTTATTTTGGAATGGTGTCCTGCCAGGAATACATTCAGACCCGCATCAATGGTATTTACAGGAACTAATTCGTCTGCTGCATTCCGCAATCCTTCAAAACGTGAGTGAGAAAACGCTCCGTATACCTGGAAACGCGGCTCAATCCCCAATTCAGGCAGCAAATACCCCAACTGACCGTAGAAAATCTGTCCCGTCCCGAGTGTCGGCACGGCATTTCCTCTCAATGCTCCACCACCGTCGGCCGTGTTCAAAATACCGATATGGCGTACATAATCTTTCCCGAAATTGTAGTTCGAATAGCTTCCGTAGAATGTCAATGCATCTTTTTTAGAGCTCAGAGGCATATCCAGGAACACATCTGCTCCCAACTGCAACTGATCTTGTGTAACGGTATCACCGGCAGATGTTCTGTGCCACATACCATCTTTCCAATGATCAAACCCCACTCCGATATTGAATACTTTCTTGGTTCCGAGATAGGTCCCAACCATAAACGGAAGTAAGTTGCTTTCTTCGTCCAGGAATTCGTAATGAATATAGCCTGCAGTACTCCACGAACGACAGTACGGATTGTAATCCGAAACATTGGTCGCAATCGCTTTTACTTCATTTGCCTGGAACGGATCATTTGCTGCCAAACGGTAATCCAGTTTCCCGATTTTCCCCTTTGCAAAAATCCCCAGGTAACGTGCAAACTGATCGCTTTTATCAATGTTATACCAGTTAAAGATCGGGGCATCCTGTGCCATAAAATTCAGTGTACTGGCATTTGCCATCCGGGAAACACCGTTCCAGTAATGCAGTCCGGCACCGATATTTAAAAACCGCTTGATCACGGTGTAATCCACATAAGCATCGTGGAGAAATATTTGGGGTTTCTTCCCATTTGCAGCTGACACACCGCCACTGTAAGGATTTTGATTGTTGATCCCGAAATGGGTCATGATCAGGAAGCGGTCACCTAACTGGGAATAAGTTAAAAAACGGGATCGGCGGATTGACATATCGTAGGATTCGTTGATTGGTTTTCCTGCCAAGGTACTTCCGTCGTTGTTTTGATTGTATTTCAACCAAACCTGGTGCCAGGTAATAAAACGAATGTATTTCGATCCGTCTTCGTTCAATTTAATTTTCAGCCCGATATCGTAATTCGGATATCCTTGTCCAAAAACTGTACTCATGCAGAATGAGATAGCTCCAATAAGCAGTAGATTTTTCATTGTTTCTTTGAGTTTTCGTTAATAACCAGGATAGCTCAGCTAAGAGACAAAAAACTCTAAGGATATCAAAAATGGATATAGTTAATTGGTAAGTATATATTTTCCTCAATTTAAAAGGAAAAAATTAAAATTTAAAAACACAGAACGAATTAATTCAAAAATAAATATTAATAAAACACTTGATATTATTAAAAAATAGGATAACTATTTATTTTTTGTAAAGCTATACCATTTTTGCAATATTGATTATTCAGGGGGCTTAGACTCCGCTTAGCCACCGGAATATAAAACAAGGTAGTGTCGACTCCGCTCAGCGATCTCTATGCGAGAGCCGAAGTCCCGGAAACAAAAAGCCCCGACACTTCGGTCAGGGCTTCTATTGAGTTATTGGTTTTTTATTCGTCAATTTTATACTTTTTGAAGAAGGAATCCCAATCCCAGAGGAAATTGATCATGATCTGATCCATTCTTTTCAGGAATAACGGATTCGGGGATTGCAGGCGCTTAAAGTATTCGTCCTGGAAATCATTCAGGTTATATTTTTGGAATACCGCTTTAGACATCGCGTAAATCATATTTTTGGAAGGATGATTGACACGCTGCATAAATTTCTGGTATTCCCTTACTTTCGCTTCTGCATCCGCTGCTGAAACTCCCATCAATGAGCCCATTTGTTCAAAAATGATCTTCTCGATCCTATTTGCCTGAACGGTTTCAAAAGTGGTTTCCAATGCTGAAATATTTGCAACTACCACAATCATCGTAAATTGCCCGTTATATTCAACCGGAATAGAAGGTGAAGTAACAAAGGCTAAATCCTCATTGATCAGATCCACAACCTCAACGAAACCATTGTCAACAATCTCGAAGATCCCATTCAGGAATACATTCGCTAATTGATTGTCCGATAATCTCTTCTTTAATAGTGTCCCTAGCATAGGCCCTGCATTATTCGTTCTTACAAATTTAGGTGGGAAGCACTTGTTATTTTTAGGTCATGTTATTTAAATGTTAACTAAGTTATTAACATTCATTGCTCAAGTTTTCACATTATTTCAACGAATTCCCTTTTTGGTTGTACATTTATGAAAAGCACACTATGGAAATTGCGCGGTATGCCGTCTTTTTACAAATCCTATTCATTCTGTTCTCCTGTTCTTCCGAAGATGGAGACAAGACCGGACCGGCTCTGCCTCAAAGTATTACTTTAAACGGAAAACAACAACGTGATACCGTATTCCTGTATTTTGATATCCCTGAAAAAACCATTCGTGCCCAACGCAGCGGAAAACTGGAACGCCTGGTGGAAGATCCTGCATTCAAAAAAAACAACCTGCTCGTACAATTTGACGATTACGATGCCTTTGTGGAACTCAGCGGTGAAAAGGAAGCTTTGAAGGAAGACCTGGTGAATTACCTTAGCAACCTGCCTAAGAACCTGCAACCGGTTGAAAAAAAATGGCGTGATTTCTCCAATAAACTGACCCCGGATAAATTAATCCCGGCATTCCCTCCTGTTGAGTTTAAAGAGGAAGCAGCATTCCTGGACGAACTCCGGATCAGGGAAAAATACGAAGCAATTCATAAAAAGGAACTGGGGATTCAAAATTACTTCCAACTGGGTACCGAAGATGGTTTTATCACCAAAGCACATGCACACACGGATGAATATGTGAAAAAGAATAAACCGCTGCTCTCCTATCATCCTAAGAAAATAAAGGTTACGGCAGAAGCTTCATTCCCTTTTTCCAAGTCGATCCGGAAACAAATCACCACGGATTTATTGGTAAGAATGCCTGTTGAACAGGCGAAGCCAATCCAAACCTCTTCTTCAAAAGATGTTTACCAATTGACACTAAACCAAAAACTAGACCCTCAGATTTGCCCGGAATATGTGATCATCAACCAGGATCAGCATGTATTTCGCATTCCAAAAGAATTTGTCGGGAAGGATCAGAAAGCAGCTATTCTGAAAGAAAACGGAATCGTGAAGCAAATGGTCTATTACAAGAATGGCGAGTATTTCGTTTACAGCAAAAAGAAATCGATCCGGGTTCAAAGACCCTGAACGGAGCAACCACTGCGAACGAATTGACACGGATTCGTAATATTGCGAATTGGTGAATTCCCTATACGTACATTCAACTTATAAATGCAACTTTTGGTTAAACATTTCTATTGGAGATCTA